>ENA-OBLH01000003-OBLH01000003.1-metagenomes-genome-assembly--contig:-NODE-3-length-278866-cov-23.3594_pt1 | contig 278866 bp, 250 predicted proteins | sample MGYA00153382_OBLH01 | MGnify analysis MGYA00153382
GATTCATTGGCTGAGATGCTGATGAAGTTTTTAAGTTTCCACACAGCCTCGGTCGAATTGCAACGGTCATAGAACGACCAAAGCAGTTGATCAATGTTTCTACAAAATCCCCTGCCTACAATCCGCACTTGCGAAAAACAGTTCCGCAAATACGAAGAAACGGCCATGGAATTTTCTGCACTAGTACCTGAATTGATTGTGAGCGACCTGCAAGCCAGCCTGAAATTTTGGTGCGGTGTAGTGGGGTTTTCTGTTTGGTATGACCGCCCAGAAGATGATTTTTCTTACTTGACGCTGGGTAGCGCCCAAATCATGCTTGAGCAGCGAAGCCAGACGGGTGGTGATTGGGTCAGCGCTTGTTTGAAACAACCTTTTGGGCGGGGGGTCAACTTCCAAATTCAGGTTCCATCTCTGGACGCGGTAATTTCTCGCTGCAACAAAAATGGCATAGACCTTTTTTTGCCTGAAGAAGAGCGCTGGTATCGCCGGGGGACTGAGGAGGTAGGTCAGAAACAATGCATTGTTGCTGACCCAGATGGTTACCTCGTCCGCTGTATCCAGTCGTTAGGGAAACGGCCAACTTCTAACCTTTAACGTGCAAGGCCGCTGCGGGCGCGCAGGCAATACGCGCTCATTGATTCACACAGAGCGGCTTTGAGTTGTATGCTGCCGCTGCTTTCAGCCAGTTGAAGTCTTTCAGCCAGGCCCTACACTTACACATCATGAAGCAAGCGATTCTTGTCATTGATGTCCAGCAAGCCTTGTTTGACGGTTCTCCACCTCCCCAAGAAGCAGATGCTGTCATAGCGCGCATCAATGCTATGTGTGCACGCGGGAGAGCAGCCAAGGTGCCTGTTTTCTTAATTCAGCACGAAGACCAAAAGTCACTGTTGTATGGAACATCAGGTTGGAAGCTACAAGGGACCTTAGTAGCGACCCAAGATGACACTGTGGTCAGGAAGCAAACTCCTGATGCATTTCTCAATACAACATTGGCGTATCTACTTGAGCAGCACGGCATCAAGCAAGTCGTTATTGCTGGATATGCATCGGAATTTTGCATTGACACCACCGTGCGAAGAGCTGCCGCACTCGGTTATGAGGTTGTTATTGCTTCGGATGCACACACTACCCACGATAAGGCACACGCTTCTGGAGCCCTTATCAGACAACATCACAACGCAACGCTTTCCGCAATATCGAGCTTTGGTCACAAGATTGTTGCAATTCCTAGCGGTGAAGTGACGTTCTAATTTTTCAGGAATTGATAAACACGCAATGTGTCATGTGCCACCGCTGCTTTCGGCCAGGAGCAACGATTTAAAAGCTGCCGTATTTCAAATGAATGAGGGGGTAAGGACGACCTTGTCCATCAAGCGCTGAACACCCCGTGCGCTTAAAACCCATTTTTTCGTAGAAGTCTGATGCTTGCAAATTCTGTTCATTAACGTCGGTTGTCATGCTGGGGTGAAGTGCAAGACCGTGCCGCACCAGCATGGCACCAATACCCATTCCCCGGTATGCAGAATCCACGAACAAGGCATCCATATGCCCGTTATCTATGAACATGAACGCCAATGGGTAATCGTTGGCATCCACCGCTAGCCAAAGCGGGACTTGGGGTAGAAAGTCGCACACCATCGCATCAATAGCTTGCCGGTCCTCTGGGGTCAGAAAGTGATGCGTGGCATCAATCGCATGGCGCCAAATTTCAATAGCACGTTCACCATCGTCAGGGCGGGAAATTCGAATGGATGTCATTTTCTGATTAGAACACCTCCAGTTAACTGGTAAGCAAGGCTGCCCTGTTGATCAATTAGTGGACAGCACTGCATTCACTTCCTCAATGAGAAGGTAATTGGAACTAGATACCACCGAGGTTTTGCTTCACCTTTTCGGACCGTTTTCATCTTAGATACTGCTTCAAGCGCAGCTTGATCCAAGAGAGCGTATCCACTGGACTTCTTCACTGATGCCTTAGAGAAGGCTCCATCTGAGCCCACCAAAACTCGGATGATTACCCGCCCTTCTTGACCAAGCCAGCGCGCTTCAACCGGATAGTCTGGCTTAGCACCTAAAGCGAGTAAAAGTTCCTTTTTAGTTATCTGGCATTGACTCTCGCATGAAGCAGATGCTGGCTCTCCAGAAGTTGCACAAGCTGAGACCAAAGATGTCATAACGACGGAGAAAAGAAGGCGCAATATAGGTGGCATGGCAAATCAGTCAGAAACGATACTTATTTTCATTCTCATCTAATTTGAATTGCTCATGCAAAGAATTCGCGTCTAGCTTGGCTGTGTTTTGGCGCTCTGTTTTCATCAAACTGATGTGACGGCAGTTTTCTCTGATAGCACCCTCGCTGACGGTCTCCTCTGCGTCGATTTGCGACATTGCGCCACCACTAGTTTGAGCGGGTAGAGAAGCTCTGCGTGGCTTCATGACACTCAAAGTGGCGGTATTGCATGCAAAACGCTGGCAAGTTTAGCCAGCGAATCGGTGGCGGTTTTTTTGTGCGAGCGCCTGGGCGATTTGCTGCGAATCATCTCTGTGACTGATCGCGCATCAAAAGACATACATACTCTGCGCTTTAAAGCTACGCCGAAGCGTGCACTGCAAATTGGGTGCGATGTTTGTCTGTGAGGTGACGTAGCTTTAGGCGTAAGTTCTGTGTTCACTTCGTGAGCACCTCAATATCTGCAACGACTTAAGCAAATAAATCAGTGACTCACGAAAACAAACGCCAGCTGAAAATCGTCATCGCCCCGGATTCCTATAAAGAAAGCCTGTCTGCACTCGAAGTGGCTACGCAGATTGAGCTGGGTTTCAAGGAAATTTTTCCAGATGCCGACTACGTCAAAGTGCCCATGGCCGATGGCGGCGAAGGCACTGTGCAAGCCATGATTGAAGCCACTCAAGGCCGCCGCGTTGAAGTGGATGTGACCGACCCGCTGGGCCAGCGCATTCGCAGCTTTTACGCCCTGACGGGTGATGGCTGCACCGCCATGATTGAAATGGCAGCCGCCAGCGGCCTGGCGCTGGTGCCCCCAGCGCAGCGCAATCCCGAGGTAACCACCAGCTACGGCACCGGCGAGCTGATCACTGCCGCCATGGATGCCGGTGCGCGCCACCTCATCTTGGGCATTGGCGGCAGCGCCACCAATGACGGGGGTGCCGGCATGCTGCAAGCGCTGGGCGTCAGGCTGCTGGACAAGTCGGGCCTGAGCATTGGCCCCGGTGGCGCCCCACTGGCGCTGCTGGCAAGCATTGATGTCTCAGCCATGGATGCACGCCTGCTGGAATGCACCATTGAAGTGGCTTGCGACGTAGACAACCCCTTGACCGGCGAGCGCGGTGCATCAGCCATTTTTGGGCCACAAAAAGGTGCCACACCAGCCATGGTGCAAGCGCTGGATGCCAACCTGCAGCACTTTGCACAAGTCATCTTGCGGGATGTGGGTGTGGATGTGGCCGACGTAGCCGGTGCTGGTGCTGCAGGTGGCATGGGCGCTGCCATGCTGGCGTTCTTGAAAGGACAGTTGCGCCCCGGCTGCGAGATCATTGCCAAAGCGGTTGGTCTGGATGCCGCGGTGCACAACGCTGATCTGGTGATCACCGGCGAGGGCCGCATTGACCAGCAAACCATCTTTGGCAAAACACCATTTGGTGTGGCCACTGTGGCACGCAAGCACGGTGTGCCCGTGATTGGTATTGCGGGCAGTCTGGGCACCAACGCCCAGGTGGTGCATGCGCATGGCATTGATGCCATCTTCAGCGTACTGAGCCGCCCTTGCTCTATCCAGGAAGCTGTAGCAGAAGCCGAGCACAACGTGCGCTGTGCAGCACGCAACATTGCAGCCTTGCTGGCCATGGGGCAACGCAGCGTCAAGGCATAACGCGCATGAGGCAAAAGTGGTGGGGGCGCTTTGGGGATTGCCAGTAAAGAGCTGGCATCAGCCTTGAAGCAACCCTGTGCCTGCGCGATAGAGCGATAGAGCGATAGAGCAATAAGGCGATGGCAGACATTCCCAAGACGTTCATCGCTACACACAATGAACGCAGCAAGCGCGCTAAGAATGGCCTGGAAACAGGCTGTTTTGCTTGCCCGCTCAGTTTAAAAGAGCTATCAGCGCTTACTGAGCGTTGTTTTTAGACACTTTTATATCTGAAAACATTGCTACATAAGCGCAAGCAGCTATCTTATAGATAGCTCGTAGTTGCGAGTTCTTGAAAAAACCATTTTTCGCAACCTGAACAAGCCGCTTGAATCGAGCTGTTTGAATCATGCAGCTTGTGCACAACGCATAACGGGCATCTAGAACATCAAGGGTCTGTATCGCCGTCCGCCCTTGGCAACGTAAAGATTCACAGCGCAAAGATTCACATTACCAAAAACTCGCTTCATTGCCCCAGCGGCATCTCCGAGCGTTTGAGCGTGCGCAGCACAAACATGGACTGGCTGTGCTGAATGCCTTTGATCTTGTAGAGCTTCTCGCGCAGCAGCCGCTCATAGTCGCGCGTGTCTTTGACCATGACGCGCAGCAAATAATCATAAGTGCCTGAGACCAGGTGCGCCTCCACCACTTCGGGAATGGTGGCCAGTTGCTCGCCAAATTTTTCCAGCGTGTTGTCACTGTGGCTGTTGAGCGTCACCATGAGCAGCACCGTATCGCTCAGCCCCAGCGCCTGGGGGTTCAGACGAACGGTGTAGCCCTCGATCACACCCTCGTCTTCCATGCGCTTGATGCGCGTCCAGCAGGGTGAAGGGCTCAAGCCTACCGCCTGCCCAATCTCTTGCAGGCTGGCGCGGGCATTGCGCTGCAGTTCATAAAGAATTTTTCGATCAATTTTGTCCATGCAGTAAATTTTGCTGCATTTTTAGTTATTTCTTTTATTTTTTCTGTAGCAGCGCAGTTTTCAAGAAAATGCAGCATCATTTTCTGTAGCAATGTACGCACACTACAAGGTATGGAAGCAGCGCCCACCGGCGATGTTCAACGCCATTTCATCGCTACAGCAATTTACCGTTTGCCCGCTGCCATGTGACCTTAGCACCCAGTGCTTGACGTAAAAAGGCCGATTTGCACACCCGCGCAAATCGGCCTTTTTATTTTGCTGGGCGCGCTGCAGCAATGCAGCGCCTGGCACTGCCGCATTACTGCAGCGGCACTTCCTGCCCACCCAGCACTTTCCACAAAGTGGCTCGGTTGGTTTGCTCTGCCAGACGCAGCGTAATCAGCGTTTGCTGTGCGGCATACAGGCTGCGCTGGGCATCCAGCACGGTCAGGTAGTTGTCAACACCGGCCTGAAACCGTGCTTCAGACAAGTCAAACGCCTTTTGCGTGGCCAGCACCATGCCCGTCTGGGCACCCAGCCGCTCTCCCCACTGCGCACGGTCTGCCAGCGCATCGGCCACTTCCTTGAAAGCGGTCTGCACGGCTTTTTCGTACTGCGCCACTGCAATACGCTGGTTTGCGTTGGCCACGTCTACGCCTGCACGCAAACGTCCGCCATCAAAAATAGGCAGCCTGATTTGCGGCATAAAGCTCCACGTGCCATTGCCGCTGCCAAACAGGGCATCAAGCTCGCGGCTGCCAGAGCCCACGCTGCCCGTGAGCGAGATGGTGGGGAACATGGCCGCGCGCGCAGCGCCAATGTTTGCATTCATGGCGCGCAGGTTGTGCTCTGCCGCCTGCACATCGGGGCGCTTGAGCAATACGCTTGACGGCAATTGCTCTGGCACCGGCAGCAAGGCCAAGTTGTTGTCATCTGACACGGCCAATGTCTGTGCAGTGGGCAGTAAATCAGCGGCCACTACACCGCCCACCAGCAACTGCAGTGCATTGCGGTCTCGGGCTACCTGCGATGTAAAGGCAGCCACATCGGCGCGCGCAGTCTCTACCGTAGAAAGGTTTTGCGCCAGCACCAACCCAGAGGTAGAGCCAATCTCAAACATGCGTTTGGTCAGTGCATAGGCTTTCTCGCGGCTGGCCAAAGTGTCTTTGGCCAGTTGCAGGCGTGCCATGTCGCCCGCCAAGCTCAGCCAGGCGTTGCTGACATCAGCTACCAGGCCAATTTGAACATTGCGCTGGTTTTCTTCAGACTGCAAAAAAGCCTGCAATCCAGCTTCGCTCAAATTGCGCACTCGCCCCCAGAAATCAATTTCGTAGCTGGTGAAACCCAGCTGCGCCGTAAATTGCTCGCTGATGCTGGACTGCCCATTGCTGTTGAGATCTGCACTGGCACGGCTGCGCGTGCCCTGCCCTTGCGCTGTAATGCTGGGCAATAAATCAGCCCGAGTGATGCCGTACTGGGCGCGTGCTTTTTCAATGTTTTCTACGGCAATGCGCAGGTCGCGGTTGTGCGTCAGCGCCAGTGCCACCACTTCTCGCAGCTGGCTGCTTTGGATCCAGGCCTGCGCCTGTGCATAGCTCAGCGCGGGCGCATTCGCCACCACAGGCGTGCCCGCCTGAGCCGATACGGTCTCGGGCACACTCAGTGCAGGCTGTACAAACTTCGGTGCTAGGTTGCAGGCAGACAGTGCAACTGCAGCCATTGCTGCGGCCACCACAGGCCGCAAGGTCAAATACGTCTTCATGCGACAGGTTCCTGTGGGTTGGTGGGTGCGTCCTCAATGCGCGATCGGCTCTTGAACCAGCTGCGCACCAGCAAGAAGAACACAGGCACCAGGAACAGGCCCAGCACGGTTGAGGCCACCGTCCCCCCCAGTACCGCGGTACCAATGGCATTGCGCCCCCCTGCACCAGCGCCCGAGCCAATGGCCAGAGGCACCACGCCAAAACCGAAGGCCAGCGACGTCATCAAAATGGGACGCAAGCGCATGCGCACGGCCTCTACGGTGGCATCAAACAGGTTCTTGCCCTGCTCTTGCAACTGCACCGCAAATTCCACGATCAAGATGGCATTTTTGGAGGCCAGGCCCACCGTTGTTAGCAGCCCGACCTGAAAGTACACGTCGTTGGTCAAGCCGCGGGTGTAAGTGGCCAGCAGCGCGCCCACCACCCCCAGTGGCACCGCCAGCATCACTGACAGCGGCACCGTCCAGCTTTCATACAGGGCTGCCAGACACAAGAACACGAACAAGATGGAGATGGCATACAGCAGTGGTGCCTGCGCGCCAGACTGGCGCTCTTGCAGGGAAGCCCCGGTCCATTCATAGCCAATGCCGTTGGGCATGGTCTTGAGTATGTCTTCAACCACTTTCATCGACACCCCCGAGCTGACACCCGGTGCGGCACTTCCCTCAAGCTCATAGGCCGGCGCACCATTGTAGCGCATGAGCTGGGGCGAGCCATAGGCCCAGTACGTGCTGGAGAACGCGCTGAAAGGCACCATCTCTCCGTTCTTGTTGCGTACGCTCCATTTGGCAATGTCTTGCGGCAGCATGCGGTATTGCGCGTCACCCTGGATGTACACACGCTTGACGCGGCCATTGTTCAAAAAGTCATTCACATAGGTGCCGCCCATGGCGCTGGAGAGCACGCTGTTGATGTCGCTGTACGACAGATTCAAGGCCGCCGCTTTGCGGTCATCAATATCCAGCCGCAGTTCGGTGGCGTCATCCAGATTGGTGGAGCGCACGCGCGTTAGCTCCGGGTGCTTGCGCGACTCGGCAATGAACTGGTTTTTGGCATCCAGCAAGGCTGTGTGCCCCAGTCCATTGATGTCTTTCAGAACAAAATTAAAACCGGAGTTAGACCCCAGCCCCCGCACGGCTGGCGGCAGCAGCACAAAGATGCGGGCATCACGAATGGCGGCCAGATCCTCGGTTGCGCGGTGTGCAATCGCTGCAGCGGATTGCGAACTCAAAGGACGATCATCCCAAGGTTTGAGGCGCACAAAACCACGGGCTGAGCTTTGGTCACCGCTCAGGCCCGAGACCTGGTTAAAACTGATCACATCGGGCTGCTGTGCAAAGTACTCACGCACCTGATCGAGTACCTCTTGCAAGCGTGCATCGGCAGCGCCAGCAGGCAAATTGACGCTCACGCTGACAAAACCCTGATCTTCATCAGGCAGAAAAGACGTGGGCAGGCGGCTCATCAACAGCCATACCGCAGCCAGAACCACCAAGAAAATCAGCATCATGCGCTTGGCGCGTTGCAGGCTCCATGCCACCGTGCGCTGATAACGCGCTGCGGTAGCGTCAAAGTGGTGGTTGAACCAGCGAAAGAACCGGTCATTCCAGCCCAGCAAGCCACGGCGAATATGCTTTTCATTGCCATGCTGTGATGGGGGCTTCAAGATGGTGGCGCACAGCGCGGGCGTCAGAGTCAGCGCGACGAATACCGAGAAAGCCATGGCCGCCACGATCGTGATGGAGAACTGGCGATAAATCACACCCGTCGATCCACCAAAAAAGGCCATGGGAACAAACACTGCCGACAGCGTGACACCAATGCCAATCAGCGCTGAGGTGATTTCTTTCATCGACTGCTTGGTCGCTTCTTTGGCAGACAGACCCGTCTCGTGCATGACGCGCTCGACGTTCTCCACCACCACAATCGCATCGTCCACCAGCAGGCCAATGGCCAGCACCATGGCAAACATTGTCAAGGTGTTGATGGAATAACCCGCTACCGACAGCACGCCCAAGGTACCCAGCAGCACAACAGGCACGGCAATCGCCGGAATCAGCGTGGCCCGGAAGTTCTGCAGGAAGATGAACATCACGATTACCACCAGCAGCATGGCCTCTGCCAGTGCCTTCACCACTTCATGGATGGAGGCACGCACAAAAGGCGTGGAGTCTGAGCTGACGAAATAATCGATCTCATTGGGAAAGAAAGGCTTGAGCTCGGCCAGCTTTGCGTTCACCGCGTCTGACACCTGCATGGCATTGGCACCATCGGCCAGCACAATACCCAAACCGGCACCGACCATACCGTTGAGCTTGGCCTTGACGGTCAGGCCATCGGCCCCCAGCTCTACGCGCGCCACATCTTTCATGGTGACCACGGAGCCATCCGGTGCCGCTTTGAGCACAATGTTCTCAAACTGCTCCACAGTCTGCAGCTTGGTGCGCGCCGTAATCGTTGCGTTGAGCTGCTGGCCTGGCACCGCTGGCAAAGCCCCCAGCTGACCGGCTGAGACCTGCGCGTTCTGGGCATTCAGCGCACTGATCAGGTCCGAGGGCATCAATGCATACTTTTGCATCAGCGCCGGGTCCATCCACATGCGCATTGCATAGTTGGTACCAAAGACGTTGATATCGCCAACACCGTCGATGCGGCCAATCACATCCACCAGGTTGGAGTTCAGGTAGTCACCAATGTCCACCTGGTTCATCGAAGGATCGGTGGAATAAAAACTGTAGGTGACCAGAAAATCCTGCCCGCCCTTGTTGACAAACACGCCGCGGCTTTTCACGGCATCTGGCAACCGGTTCATGGCTGCCTGCAGCTTGTTTTGCACCTGCACCTGGGCCACGTCAATGTCAGTGCCCGGGGAAAAGGTCAACGTGGTACGCGCACGGCCTGAGGCATCTGACGTGGAGCTCATATAGAGCATGTTGTCGATACCTTTGAGCTGCTGCTCAATGATCTGAGTGACCGAGTTTTCAACCGTCTCGGCCGATGCTCCGGTGTACTGCGCGCCAATCGTCACGCGCGGGGGCGCAATGTCGGGGTACTGCTCCAGCGGCAGCGTAAAGATGGACAACGCCCCCGCCAGCATGATGACGATGGCAATGACCCACGCAAAAATGGGCCGGTTGATAAAAAACTGCGCCATGAACTGCGACCTTAGCTATTACTTCGAGGAGTTGGCAGCACGCAGTGCAGCGGCAGCGGCTTTGGGGTCAACCGGTTTATCAGTCGCCCGCTTGCTCAGATCAATCTCCACGGCATTGACTTGGTCGCCCGGCTTGATGCGCTGAAAGCCATCAACCACCACACGCTCTCCGGCCTGCAGGCCGCTGTCCAGCAGCCAGTTCACGCCAATTGCACGCCCCAGCTCCACCGTGCGTTTTTCGACGATGTCATCGCTCTTGACCACCAGCACGCTGGGGCGCCCCGTCAAGTCCCGAGTGACCGAACGCTGGGGCACCAAGATAGCTTCGGGTGCCAGACCCGTGGGCAGCTGCGCCTGCACAAACATGCCAGGCATCAAGATGCCATCGGGGTTAGGCACCACCGCACGCAGCGTGACCGTACCCATGGTGGTGTTGACGATCAGGCCGGAAAATTCCAGCTTGCCTTCATGTCCGTAAGTGCTGCCATCTTCCAGCCGGATGCGCACGGGAACCCGGTCACCCTCCACTTTTTGGTAGCGGCCTGCGGCCCAGTCATTGCGCAATTGCAGCAAATCTGCGGTGGACTGGGTGAAGTCCACATACATGGGGTCCATCTGCACAATGGAAGTCAACGGTGTGGTCTGGTTGGCTGTGACCAGCGCCCCCGGCGTGACACTAGACAGACTGATGCGCCCGCTAATGGGCGCTTCAATGCGGCTGTACTTGAGGTTGATGCGGGCCGTTTCTACATTGGCCTTGGCCACTGCCACATCAGCACGCGCCTGCTTGGCTGCGGCCTGGCTTTCGTCAAACGCCTGCTGGCTGATGGCCGTGATCTTGACCAGCTCGGCATTGCGGCGTGCCGTTGCTTCCAGGGTTTGCTGGCTGGCTTCTGCCTTGGCCAGTACGGCCACCGAGCTGGCTTCTGCGGCACGCAGGCTGGATGCATCCAGCTGGTACAGGGGTTGCCCCTGCTTGACCATGCCACCTTCTGTAAACAGCCGCTTTTGCACGATCCCGCTGACCTGGGGGCGGACTTCAGCGCTCAAGAAAGCATTGGTGCGTCCGGGCAGGTCGGTATCCAGTACCTGACTTTGCTTTTGCAAAACTACCACGCCCACTTTGGCAAACGCTGCCTGCGCCTCGGGTGCATCGGACTTGTTGCCACAAGCGCTGAGCAACGCGGCTGCCAACATCACGCCTACCAAGCCTGCTGTGCGGTGCAACTGCTGGTGCGCAGGTAAAAAACGATCCGGCAAACGGTCAGTGGCACGTAAAAAGGCAGGAGCAAACGTCATGAGAGCAATCAATGATTCGGAAAACGATGCCATTCTCTGCCCGCAATGTTGCGCTTGTGTAAAGCATGGGACGGAAAATAGGGGAAATGCATAGCAACGCGCGCTGATGGAATGCGCACTCATCTCTGTTTGCCATTCACGCATGAATGTTTGCCAGCCGATGGAGCGAACAGATTTGTAACACCGCTTGGCACGGTTCACACCAACTTATTGGTGAAGTCGTCAGTAATTCACAGCCTGCATACAAAAACAGCCCCGCTCAGCGGGGCTGTTGCCTGGCAACAAACCGGTCAAGCAGATGAAGTTGCCCGCAACGCTGCGCGCAATTGCTCGCCCACTTCCGGGCGATCGGCAAAAGCATCGGTGGGATTGTTCATCTCCAGAATGTCTTCCATGCGCGTTTTGACATTCCCCAGCGCATGCGGGTGGCTGAAGATGTAGAACTGGTTATCGGCCATGGCGGCAAACACTTTGCTGGCAATGTCTTGCGCCGTCACCTTGCCTGAACTGACCGCCTTTTGCGACATGGCACGCGCAATCTTCTGGCTGGTGGTGACGCCTTGCGGGTTGACCACATCAGGGCGGTTGCGCTCGCTGTGGGCAATTCCGGTGGGCACAAAGTAGGGACACAGCACGCTGCAGTGCACCTGGTCTGTCACCAAGCGCAGGTCTTGGTACAGCGTCTCTGTCAGGCTGACCACGGCGTGCTTGCTGACGTTGTATACGCCCATATTGGGCGGCGCCAGCAAACCGGCCATGCTGGCGGTATTGACGATGTGGCCCTGCCAGTTGGGGTCTTGCCGTGCTGCCTCCAGCATCATCGGCGTGAAAAGGCGCACCCCATGAATGACGCCCCACAGGTTCACGCCCAGCACCCATTCCCAGTCGCGCACGGATTGCTCCCACAGCAAACCACCACCGCCTACACCCGCGTTGTTGAATACGAAGTGGGGGGCACCCAAGGTGGCTTGCACCTCTGCGGCCAGTTTTTCCATGGCATCGGCATCGCTCACATCCACCTTGCAGGCCATCACCTGTTTGGCACCCAGGCTGCGCGCTTCTTGCGCGGCTTTGGCCAATGCATCGGCCTGCACATCCACCAGCACCAGCCGCATGCCTGCTTTGGCACCAATGCGCACGCACTCCAAACCGAACCCTGAACCTGCGCCAGTCAGCACGGCGGTCTTGCCCGCCAATCCATTGAGCATGTTTGTCTCCTTTTATGACCTAGGTCTTTTTATAACTAAGAGCGGCTAACCCCACCCAGCAAATCGAAGATTTGGGTTTGAGACGAGACGCGAAGCCGCAGGCAGTACTAAAGTACGACCAGGCGAAGTAACGACGTATCAAGGGTGGTGTTAGCGGCTCTAAGGGGTGGCACGTAAAAAAGGCAGCACATGGCTGCCTTTGAGCGGTGCTTTAGACCAGTTTGACCAGTTGCTTGCCAAAGTTCTTGCCCTTGAGCAAGCCCAGGAATGCTTCAGGCGCGTTTTCAATGCCTTGTGCAATGCTCTCGCGTGGGCGCAGCTTGCCTTGCGCCACCAGGGTGGCCAGCTCGGTCAGCGCTTCGGGCCACACTTCCATGTGCTCGCTGACGATGAAACCCTCTATCTTCATGCGGTTGACAAGAATCAGGGCCGGGTTTTGCATAGGCAAGGGCTGACCGTCGTAGCCAGCAATCATGCCGCACATGGCAATGCGCGAAAACGCATTGGCGCGCAGCAGCACAGCGTCCAGAATGTGGCCGCCTACGTTTTCAAAATAGCCATCAATACCGTTGGGGCAGGCGTCTTTGAGCGCTTTGCTCATGGACTTCACATCTGGGTGCAGCTTGTAGTCAATGCACTCGTCAAAGCCCAGCTCGTTGGTTGCGTAGGCACATTTTTCTGGGCCACCGGCAATACCAACGACGCGACAGCCGCGCGCCTTGGCCAAGGCGGCAAAAGCACTGCCGACAGCGCCAGTGGCGGCACTGACCACCACGGTCTCACCCGCCTTGGGGTTGATGATTTTTACTAGGCCATACCAGGCCGTGACGCCGGGCATGCCCACAGCGCCCAGGTAATAAGACAGCGGGACGTGCTTTGTATCTACCTTGCGCAGCATACCTGGGGCATCGCCATCAACCACGCTGTACTCCTGCCAGCCGCCCATGCCCACCACCTTGTCGCCCGGGGCGAACTTGGCGTGGCGGCTTTCCACCACCTCACCGACGGTGCCACCAATCATGACTTCGCCCAAAGGCTGGCTGGCTGCGTAGCTTTTGGAGTCATTCATGCGGCCGCGCATGTAGGGATCAAGGCTCAGGTAATGGTGGCGCACCAGCACCTGCCCCTCTTGCAGCGCCGGCGTATCGACCGCAACGAGCTTGAAGTTGCTGACCGTGGCTTCGCCTTGCGGGCGGTTGTCCAGCAGGATTTGTTGATTACGTGGCATGGTTTCGTCTCCTTTTCAATGGCTAAAAGCGCTTGATAGATCGGCGTTAGCGGCCAATTTCATTCAAAAACTCATGCCAGCCCCGCTGGCCTGAGGGTCAATCCGTTGCAATCACCGTTTGGCCGTCACCCTGCTTTTGGCCGGGTTTCACGGTGCGTGGCATGTACTTGAAGGTGCCCGTTGCGTGGGTGCACAGACGGCCTTCACTGTCATACACCTTGCCGTCGCAGTAAGCCATGGTCTTGGTGCGGTGCAGCACCAGCCCCTTGGCCACCAGCGGGCCCCGTGCAGCTTGCATGAAGCTGGTTTTCATTTCAATGGTGACGCAGCCAAAGTCGTCACTTTCCAGACTGCGTGCAGCCACTGCCATGGTCACATCCAGCAGTGTCATGCTGGCACCGCCGTGGGTGACATCGAAAGTGTTCAGGTGCTCAGGCTGGGCGGTGTAGCGCAGCTCCGATTCGCCGTTCTCCATCTTGTGCAGCGTAAAGCCCAAGTGGTTCACAAAGGGAATGGGATGGTTGCCAAAACTCAGCATAGGTTGTCTCCGTGGGCGCTTGATAAATCGCCGCAAGCATAGCGGCGTGCAGGCTGTGCACGAGACACAAAGATGTCACATTGCGGTGATGGCGACATTCTCATTGCGCGATGGCTTAGCCCAGTACCGCACTTACACCACCATCCACTGCCACCCACTGGCCGGTAATGTGCTTGCCAGCATCACTGGCCAGCAGCACGGTCAGGCCCTTCAGGCCTTCATCGTCACCCAGACGGCGCAGCGGCGCACGGCTGGTCATCACATCTTCGCCCATGGTGTCAATCAGCACCTCAGCCATCTTGGTACGAAAGAAACCGGGGCAAATCGCATTCACATTGATATTGCGCGGCCCCCACTCCGCGGCCAGTGCACGGGTGAAGTTCAGCACCGCACCCTTGGAGGTGTTGTAGGCAATGGTTTTCATCTCTACCGGGTTGCCACCCAGACCGGCAATCGATGCCAGATTGATGATGCGCCCACCGTGCTCGAGCATGCCCGCCTTGGCCACTGCCTGGCTGAGCAAAAAGTAGCCACGAATATTCAGGTTCATCACCTTGTCCCACGCCGCCGTGGGGTGGTCTTCTGCAGGGGCACCCCAGCTGGCACCGGCGTTGTTGACCAGAATGTCAATCTGGCCCACCAGCTGCGTGGTCTCGCGCACCAGGCGCTGAATGTCTGCTTCATTGGCGCAATCGGCGGCAATCCACTGCGCGTTGATGCCTTGCGCTTGCAACATGGCTGCCGCTTGCTCCAGGTCGGCCGCCTTGCGCGACGTAATCACCACGCGCGCGCCCGCTTCGCCCAGCGCCTGCGCCATTTGCAACCCCAAACCGCGCGAGCCCCCCGTCACCAAAGCGGTTTTGCCTTTGAGGTCAAACAGTTGTTGCACGCTGCGTGTCATAGCTTGTATCTCCTGCGATAGCTTGAAAAATGAGGGGAAAGCACCGTATAGGTTTTGATTTCATTGTGCGTGGGCCCCCCGCCTGCGGCCTGTCGCCATGGCGAAGCCAAAGCCTAGTGAATGCACCAAGAAAAAATTCACACAACGCGCTCAAAAAACTGTACATTCATACAGTCACTGTTGTTTTATACATACCTATGTTTGCAACCTCTACCCTCCAAGACCTGCCCTGCTTTACCGTTGCCCTGTGCGACTACCCCAGCCTGCCCGAGAACGAGCGCCAGCGTGCCGAAGCGCGCTACGCCCGCACACTGGCGCGCCAGCTCGGCGGAGAGCCCGAAGTGGCCCACGCGCTGCGCACCATAGAAAGCCTGGAAGACGCGCCCCCTGAAGAGATCACCGAAGAAGTCAAAGCCGTGTACCACCGCTGGATGAAAGCCGCACGCGCCGCCGCTGAGGCCGGCATGCAAGGCTTGGGCGGTGAAGATGGCTGCTACTTTGAAGTGCGTCCGCAGTTTGATTGACGGATTGACGGATTTATTAAAAAGAGAGCTGCAAACGCTTACAAATAAAAGGTTTCAAATACTTTTGTATCTAAAACCTTTTAAACACAAGCGTTGGTAGCTCCTTTTTATTTATATTCAACGTGTTGTGCAGGCTCTCTGACTGCATCGTCCATGGGCGTTGAGGCCAGCGCTGCATCCAAGCAACAATGCACAGCGACAAGCGCCAGCCTCGCACCTAGAATCGTTCCAACGATTGAACGAGGATGAGGCTATGACCAGTATTCCCCCGGCTGACCCTGACACGCTCGACACCCCCCTGCATGCACTGCACGAAGAACTCGGCGCACGCATGGTGCGCTTTGCAGGCTACCGAATGCCCGTGCAATACCCGCAAGGCCTGGTGGCTGAGCACCGCCATACGCGTGAGCAAGCCAGCCTGTTTGATGTCTCGCACATGGGGCAGATCAGTGTCAGCGGCCCCTCTGCCGCTGCCGCTTTAGAGCAAGTGCTGCCCATTGACGTCATAGATCTCGGTCTGAACCGCCAGCGCTACGCTTTGCTGCTGGCCGAAAACGGCGGCATCCTGGATGACCTGATGGTGGTCAACCGCGGCCAGGACTACTTACTCATCGTCAACGCCAACCGCAAGCACGAAGATTTGGACTGGATTCAGTCACACATTGGCCATGAATGCACGGTGCAAGCCCTGCCTGACATGGCGCTGCTGGCGCTGCAAGGCCCGCAAGCGGGTGCTGTGTTGCAGCGCCCCGTGCCCGCCACCAGCATGCTCAATTTCATGCAAGGCACGCCGTTTGATTTCAAGGACGCACGCGGCTACATCACACGCAGCGGCTACACCGGCGAAGACGGCTTTGAAATCTCGCTGCCCGCCAGCCACGTTGAAGCCTTTGCGCGCTGGGTGCTCAAACAGCCCAACGTACAGCCCGCAGGTTTGGGTGCACGCAACACCTTGCGGCTGGAAGCCGGCCTGTGCCTGTACGGCACCGACATGGATGCCACCACCACACCAGCCCAAGCCGCGCTCAACTGGAGCATTCCCAAAGTACGCCGCACAGGCGGCCAGCGCGCTGCAGGTTTTATCGGCGCCGATGTGGTGCTGCCACAAATTGAAGGCAGCGCCCCGGTAGACACCGTGCGCGTTGGCTTGCACGCTATGGAACGTGTGCCCGTGCGCGATGGCACGCCTTTGCACATTCCTGATGGCGCAGCCATCGGTTATGTCACCAGCGGCTCATTGGCGCCCACCCTGGACCGCCCTATCGCCATGGGCTATGTGCCACCGGCACATGCACAAATCGGCTCACGCATTGACGCTTTGGTGCGCGGTAAAGCGGTAGCCATGGAAGTGGTTCCACTGCCTTTTGTAGGCACACGCTATCGCAAAAACTAGGCCGTATTGGTGCTATAGCGCGCCACTGCCATTTCAAACCGCTAAAGTGTCAGCCATACAGACATGCCCATGCATGTCATGACCCACCACAGTTAATTGAGTACCGGAGTTCTACCTCATGAGCATCAAGTTTTCTAAAGAACACGAATGGATCAACGCAGCCAACCCGCAAGCGGCTGTTGTTGGCATCACTGTCCACGCGCAAGACGCGCTGGGTGATGTGGTGTTTGTGGACCTGCCCGCCGTGGGCACCACTTTCCAGCAAGGCGATATCACTGGCGTGGTGGAATCTGTGAAAGCCGCCGCTGACGTATACATGCCCGTGACGGGCGAAATCGTGGAAGTGAACGAAGCCCTGCGCGCCGATCCTTCGCTGGCCAACTCCGACCCGCTGAACGCCGGCTGGTTCTTCAAGGTCAAACTGAGCGACCCCAGCCAGCTCGATGGCCTGATGGATGAAACCGCCTACGGCGACTTCGCAGCCAACAGCTAAGCAACCCAACGGCCAGAGCCACAGGCTGCGCGCTGCGACAGCGCATGCCCATGAGTCTCGCCGTTCACCTAAAGTGGCCTGATGGCGCATATCAGGTCCATGGAGCACGCCGTTTTGGCGGCTCCTTCCCGCGCACGGCAATGAGGGAGGTTGGATGATGAATCAGCGACTGCAAGCGCCCTTGTCTCAACTGCATGAGGGCGACGCCTTTGAGCGACGCCACATTGGCCCCAGTGCGCAGGACGAAGCGCACATGCTGCGCACCATTGGCCTGCCATCGCGGCAGGCGCTGGTTGACGCACTGGTTCCAGCCAATATTGCACGCCATACGCCCATGGACTTGCCGCCATCGGCCACTGAATATGAATCACTGCAAGAACTCAAAGCCATTGCCAGCCGCAATCGCATCCTCAAAAGCTTTATTGGCCAAGGCTATTACGGCACGCACACCCCCGGCGTAATCCAGCGCAACATATTGGAAAACCCCGCCTGGTACACCGCCTACACGCCATATCAGGCGGAAATTTCTCAAGGCCGGCTGGAGGCCTTGCTGAATTTTCAAACCATGGTGTGTGACCTCACCGGCATGCCCATTGCCAACGCCTCCATGCTCGATGAAGCCACCGCAGCAGCAGAAGCCATGGCTTTGGCACGCCGCTGCTCCAGCGCCAGCAGCAACGTCTTTCTGGTGCACCCCGACGTGCATCCACAAACACTGGAAGTGCTGCGCACCCGCGCGGAGCCCTTGGCTTGGAGCATTACCTGCCCGCAAGACCATGCCGCCTTTACCACCGCATTGCAAAGCCCGCACTTTGGCGCTCTGGTGCAGTACCCCACCAGCACCGGTGCCATCAATGACTGGCGCGACGCTGCCACGCACTGCCACAGCCAGAAAGCCTTGCTGATCGCCGCCACTGATTTGCTGGCGCTCACCTTGCTGACGCCGCCCGGTGAATGGGGGGCAGACATCGTTGTGGGTAACAGCCAGCGCCTGGGCATGCCCATGGGCGCAGGTGGCCCGCATGCTGCATTCATGGCATGCCAGGACGCGCACAAGCGTTCACTGCCAGGACGTCTGGTTGGCGTCAGTGTCGATGCGCAAGGCGCACCTGCCTTGCGTCTGGCACTTCAAACGCGCGAGCAGCACATACGCCGGGAAAAAGCCACCTCCAATATATGTACGGCCCAGGTACTGCCCGCAGTCATAGCCAGCATGTACACGGTCTATCACGGCCCCCAAGGCCTGCGCGATATTGCGCTGCGCATTGCCAGCCTGACCGCTGCCTTGGCGCAAGGGCTGGAGGCACTGGGGCTGGCGCTGCAGCACACCACGGCGTTTGACACCCTGACCGTCATTGCACCTAAAAATGCATTAAACATAGCTACCCGCGCATTGCTGGCGGGCGTTAATCTGCGAAAAGTTTCAGAATTTTCCCTGGGAATATCGCTGGATGAAACCAGCACCACAGCCGACGTAGGCTTGCTGCTGCGCTTGTTCGGGGCAAGCAGCCCTGCAGTCATTGAGACATCTGCAGCGCCGCGCATTCCAGCCGCCTTGCAACGCAGTTCAGGCTATCTGTCACACCCTGTCTTTCACAGCCACCACAGTGAAACGGCCATGCTGCGCTACATACGCAGTCTGTCTGACAAAGACCTGGCACTGGACCGCTGCATGATCCCGCTGGGCTCGTGCACCATGAAACTCAACGCCACCAGCGAAATGCTGCCCATCACCTGGCCAGAGTTCGCGCAGATTCATCCCTTTGCACCCACCGACCAGCAGCAAGGCTACGCCCTGCTTGACCAGCAGCTGCGCGACTGGCTGTGCACCATCACCGGCTACGCCGGGGTGAGCCTGCAGCCCAACGCTGGCTCGCAAGGTGAATACGCTGGGCTGCTGGCCATACGCGCCTGGCACGCTTCGCGCGGCCAGCCCGAGCGCACGGTTTGCCTGATTCCATCCAGCGCCCACGGCACCAACCCAGCCAGCGCCCAAATGTGCGGCATGCAGGTGGTGGTGGTGGCTTGCGATGCGCAAGGCAATGTGGACATGAACGATCTGCGCACCAAGTGCGAGGCGCACAGCGACAAGCTGGCCTGCATCATGATCACCTACCCCAGCACGCACGGTGTATTTGAAGATGCAGTGCGCCCGCTGTGCGAGATGGTGCACCAGCACGGTGGCCGTGTGTATGTGGACGGGGCCAACATGAATGCCTTGGTCGGGCTGGCTGCCCCCGGCAGTTTTGGCGGCGATGTCAGCCACCTCAATCTGCACAAAACCTTCTGCATCCCGCACGGAGGTGGGGGCCCCGGCGTCGGGCCGGTGTGTGTGGCGCAAGACCTGGTGCCGTTCCTGCCCGGGCATGCCGCTGCAGGCAAGGCCGCGCTGGTAGGGGCTGTATCCGCAGCCCCTTACGGTAATGCAGCCGTTTTACCCATCAGCTGGATGTACATCCGCATGATGGGCCCCCAAGGCCTGCGCCACGCCACCGAAACAGCCATTTTGAACGCCAACTACATCAGCGCACGCCTGAAAGACCACTACCCCACGCTGTATGCAGGCCCCGGCGGCCTGGTTGCCCATGAATGCATTCTGGATCTGCGCCCCCTCAAGGAAACCAGCGGGGTCACGGCTGAAGACGTTGCCAAACGTCTGGTGGACTACGGCTTTCACGCCCCAACACTGTCCTTTCCTGTGCCGGGTACTCTGATGGTTGAACCCACCGAGAGCGAACCGCTGCAAGAGCTCGATCGCTTCATTGATGCCATGCTGGCCATCCGCGCAGAAATTGAGCACATTGAAAACGGCACGTGGCCGCGTGATGACAACCCACTCAAAAATGCCCCGCATACGGCGTCTGCGCTGCTGCAAGAGGCCTGGCCCCACCCATACAGCCGCACAGAAGCTGCAGGTTCATCGGCTCTGGCCACGAAATACTGGCCGCCCGTTGCACGCATCGACAATGTACATGGCGACCGCCATCTGGTATGCACCTGCCCTCCGCTGGAGACTTACCTGAGTTAAGCCTCAGTCCTTCCAGCACTACTTTGTTGTCTGACCAGACAAGCACTTACACTGCGGCTCTCGCTCCAGCCGCGCGCTGCCATTTATGAGTCGTCCAGACCTTTCTTTCCTGATCAACCGCGAAGACGCCCCCTCACTGCCCCCATTGCCCCCTGAGCTGGATATGGCACCGCTGGATGCATTGCCGTCATTCGATTTTCCGGATGATCTGCCGGGCGATGATCCGCTGGCAGCGCTCATTGCAGAGCTGCGCAATTACCAAAATGAGCTGGAAATCCAGAACAAAGTACTGGATTACAGCCAGGCCGTAGCGGAAAGTGCTTCTGAACGCTTTGAGGCGCTGTTCTCCAGCGTGCCCCTGCCTTTGCTGGTGCTCGATGAGCATGACATGGTCATCCAGGCCAATGCCATGGCGCACAACGCCTTCCAGGCAGAAGGACATGACCGGCTGCTGGTTTCTTTTATGCCCTTTGTCTGCCCCACAGACACCGAACGGGTGGCCCACGCCTTTCTGAGTGCCCGCCAACAAGGTAGCAGCGAAGCGCACGAGGTCGTATTTACGCTGGGCAGCGGTGAGCAAATTCAAGGTGACCTGCACATTGCGTGCATCCAGATTCCACAGCGCGAAGGGCCAGCCATTGCACAGTTCATGTGCGCCGTGGTGGACCAAGGCCCCTTGCTGGCAGAGCGCCATCAATTGCAAGAGCGCAATGACCAACTGTATGCCAGTGAACGCAGGCTGGAATCGGTCATCAACTCTTCGCTCGACGCCATCATTTGCGTCGACAAAGAACAACGCATTACGGTATTTAACCCCACCGCAGCAGCACTGTTTCTCTGCCCGGCCGCTGATGCTCTGGGCAGCAAGCTTGAACGCTTTTTGCCCGGCGCCGTTCATGCGCTGGACTTTGCACCGCTGACTACGCAGGCCATGCTGGGCGAAATGACAGCACGCACTGCCATGGGCAAAACGTTGCCGGTTGAAGTGGGGATGTCGTTTGAGCGACTTTCAGACGGCGAAGTCACCACGGTCTTTGCGCGCGATCTCACCAGCCGCAAGCGTGCAGAAGCACAGCGCAGCGAACTGGAGCTGCAACTGCGCGAATCCCACAAAATGCAGGCCCTGGGCACCATGGCTGGCGGCATCGCACACGACTTCAACAACATCGTCGGCGCCATCCTGGGCAATGTGGAGCTGGCCAAGGCTGATTGCGGCCACAACCCGCAAGCCCTGGAAAGCCTGCTGGAGATTGAAAAAGCAGGCCGCCGCGCACGCGATCTGGTTCGCCAGATTTTGACTTTCAGTCGCAATGAGCCACCGAAACGCTATGCCGTGCAAGCCCACGAAGTCATGCGCGATACCGAGCGCTTGCTGCGAGTGACCTTGCCCCCAGCCATTGAATTGCAAGTCAGCGCACCGCATGAACTGCCTTGCATGCTGGCAGACCCCACCCAGGTGGAGCAGGCGCTTTTCAATCTCACCACCAATGCCGTACATGCACTGGGAGAGACACGCGGCCTGATCCGCATGGAAGCTACGCTGAGCATGTCTGAGCAGCGTATCTGTGACCGTTTGGGCTTGGCTTTGGGCGACTACATCGTCATTTCCGTACAAGACAACGGCCCGGGCATCCCCCCTGCAACCCTGCAGCGCATTTTTGAGCCCTTCTTTACAACCAAACCCGTAGGGCAAGGCACAGGCCTGGGTCTGGCGGTGGTTCACGGGGTCATGCGTACCCACGGCGGTGCTGTGGATGTGCACAGTCAAATGGGCATGGGCAGCAGCTTCACGCTGTATTTTCCGACGACCGTGGATCCAGACATTCTGGCTGATCGCCCGCCTTCACCGCCTGCCAGCTCTGCCATTAGTGCCGTGCCGCCTGCCAGCGCCACGCCCCAGGTGGACGCCCCCAAACACGTCATGTACGTGGATGATGACCAAGCCCTGGTTTCCCTGGTGCAAAGGCTGCTGCGCCGCCGTGGCTACCACGTAACAGGCTTTCTGGATCCGCGAGAAGCGACAGAAGCACTGCGTAAAAACCCATTTTTCTACGATCTGGTCGTTACTGACTACAACATGCCCGGGTACTGCGGTGTCGATTTGGTGCGCGACTCCAAAAGCATTCGACCCGACCTGCCTGTGGCGCTGGCCTCTGGCTACATCACTGCAGAAATTGAAGCCCAGGCCATCGCTGCGGGCGCAATGGCTTTGATTTACAAGCCCAATGATGTCGATGAACTGTGCGAAACCGTTGATCGCCTCATTCACCCCAAACTCTGAGTATTTTGTTCACTGCGCCCCGCCCCATCTGTCTTTATGAAGACGAGCACCTGCTTGTGCTCGATAAACCCGCAGGGTTGTTATCCGTACCCGGCCGAGGCCCAGACAAGCAAGACTGCCTGATTCTCCGTGCACTGCAAGACTGGCCTGATGCACTGGTCGTGCACCGGCTGGACATGGCAACTTCTGGCCTGCTGATCTTTGCCCGCAGCAAAGAGGCCCAGCGCATTCTGGGTGATGCGTTTGCCGCCCGGCAGGTGCACAAGCGCTACAGCGCCATCGTGCACGGGCATGTTGCTGCAAATGCTGACAATGCCTGGAGCTTGGTAGATGCGCCCCTGATTTGCGATTGGGAGCGCAGGCCGCTGCAAATGGTTGACCCTGCCATCGGCAAACCCAGCTTGACGCAGTACCGGCCTGACCCCGATCAAGCCGGTGTTCCCAGTGGCTGCACCCGACTGTGCCTGGAGCCTGTGACCGGGCGATCACACCAGCTCAGAGTGCACATGATGCATATTGGCCACCCCATGCTGGGTGATGCCTTGTACGCACCCGCGCCTGTTGCAGCGCTCAGCCCCAGGCTCTTTTTGCACGCCATGGAGCTGAAGTTTCCGCATCCCGTGCATGGCAACCTGCTGCACATCGAAAGCCCTGCACCGTTTTAAGGCATTGCACCGCAGTGGTGCCTGCTTGGCGCAACGCAACAAAAACACAAAAATGCAGTTTTACTGCGACCATAACTACGCATTTATTTTGATTTTTCGCAGCCAAATGCAAACTTTCCTGCTCTCCGTCTCGCTATAGATACAAACCCGGTTGCGTCCTCTACGAGCTAATTTTTAAGCTTGCACCCTTAGCATCAGGCATGCAATTTGCAGTCATCTTTTCTAGAACTGCCTGATGTAAAACTAACTAAGAGGACATAGAACCATGCGTGCTTCGTTTCGTTTGAAAACTGTTGTGGCTACTTTGGGTCTGCTTGGCGCAGCCGTTACCGGCCAAGTCCACGCACAAAACATCAAGTTCGCCATGGTGATCCCCACCACTGGCCCTCTGACACAGTACGGAGACATGGTCAAAGAAGGTGTAACCACCGCCGTTGAGCAAATCAACGCTGCTGGCGGCATCAATGGCAAGAAAATCGAATTGACTGCCGTCGATGATGCATGCGAGCCCAAGCAAGGCCCTGTAGCAGCCAACCGCGTGGTGAACAGCAAAATCGGCTACGTCATTGGCCCCGTCTGTTCGGGCGCATCGATTGCCGCTGCACCTATCTATAACAACGAAGGTGTCGTTGTTGTCACGCCGTCTGCCACATCGCCTGCGCTGACTGAAGGCAAAAACTTCCATTTCATCTTCCGCACCATTGGCCGCGATGACCAGCAAGGCCCTGCCGCTGCCAAGTTCATCATCGAAAAAGCCAAGCCAAGCAAAGTCGCTGTTCTGCACGACAAGCAGTCGTATGGACAAGGCATTGCCTCTTCCGTGCGCGATGAACTGCAAAAAGCCAAGGTCAATGTTGCTTTGTTTGAAGGCATCAATGCTGGCGACAGCGATTACTCCGCCATCATCACAAAGCTCAAGGGCGCTGGCGTTGACTTTGTGTACTACGGTGGCTACCACCCCGAAATGGGTCTGCTGCTGCGCCAAGCTTCTGAGCAGGGCCTGAAAGTGCGCATGATGGGCCCTGAAGGTGTGGGCAACCCTGAAGTCAACGCCATTGCTGGCAACTCTGTCGAAGGCATGCTGGTCACGCTGCCTGCTGACTTTGCATCCAACCCAAAGAACGCAGCCATTGTCAAAGCGTTTGAAAGCAAGAAGCGCAATCCTTCTGGCGCTTTCCAGCTGACCGCTTATGCCGCAACGCAAGCGATTGCTGAAGGCATCAAGGCCGTGGGCGACAACCCACAAAAAGTAGCAGACCACCTGCACAAGGCCAAGGTTGACACGGTGATTGGTCCCATTTCCTGGAACAAGCAAGGCGATCTGAGCTCGTTTGATTTCCAGATTTTCCAATGGCACAAGGACGGCAGCAAATCCATTGCAGCCAAGTAATCCGTAGCCAAAGACATAGCCCACAGCGCTTGCCCCTAAGCCTGTGGGCTTTTCAGTTCACCGCTTGCTTTGCTGCGCCCCCCCTTTTTGTTAGACCTCCGCGCACATGAACGAATTTCTCCCCCAGCTGCTACAGCAGCTTTTCAATGGTCTCTCTCTGGGAGCCATTTACGCCCTGATCGCCATTGGCTACACCATGGTCTACGGCATCATTGGCATGATTAATTTTGCGCATGGCGACATCTACATGATCGGCGCCTATGTGGGCCTGGTCACGCTGTCTGCCGTGGGCATTCAGGGAACCGTACCCATCTGGATGGTGATTGGCCTGATGCTGATCGTTGCCGTCATCCTCACCGGCATCTACGGCTTTGCCGTTGAGCAAGTCGCCTATAAGCCCGTACGCAACAGCCCCAGACTGGTGGCGTTGATTTCGGCCATCGGTATGTCCATTTTTCTGCAAAACTGGGTCGCTCTGGGCCAGGGTGCGCGCGACATGGCCGTGCCCTCCTTGCTGCCGGGCGCATTGCAGTTTGAGATGGGAAATGGCTTTGAAGTCTTTATTCCCTACACCCGTATCTTGATCATTGCCGTGGCTGTGGTGCTGATGATCTTGTTGACGATCTACATCAAGCACTCACGCATGGGCCGCGCTTCACGCGCATGCTCCCAAGACATGCACATGGCCAGCCTGCTGGGCATCAACACCAACCGCGTGATCTCGTTCACCTTCATCTTGGGTGCCATGCTCGCCGCTGTGGGTGGCGTCTTGATTGCTCTGGCTGTTGGCAAGTTGAATCCATTCATTGGCTTTATTGCAGGCATCAAAGCTTTTACTGCCGCTGTTTTGGGTGGTATTGGCAGCATTCCTGGTGCCATGCTGGGTGGTGTTATTTTGGGCGTCGCTGAGACATTGGCCGCTGCCTACATTTCATCGGAATACAAAGACATCGTGGCGTTCAGCCTGCTCGTGCTCATTTTGCTTTTCCGCCCCACAGGCTTGCTGGGTAAACCTGAAGTGGAGAAAGTTTGATGCAGCGCCTTCTTTTAAACCTGGGCCCAGCGCTGATGGCTGCGGTCATTACGGCTTTGGTGGTTACCCCGATTTTTGGTCTGCAGTTGCAACGCGTCGGCGGGCAGATGAGCCTGGAGTACCACTGGAGCTACGTGCTGTGGGCGGCGCTGATCGTCTTTGTCGTGCAACTGCTCAAGCCGGCACTCAAAGTTGCCACCAAAAGTATTGTTTTCCCTCGCTTGCCCAGCCTGTCGCCCGGTGTGCGCAATGCATTGATTTTTGCCACGCTGCTCATGGCCGTGTCCTGGCCGTTCTTTGCAGGCCGCAACGCCGTTGACATTGCCACCCTTGCCATGATTTACGTCATGCTGGGGCTGGGTCTGAACATTGTGGTGGGGTTTGCTGGTCTGCTGGACTTGGGCTTTGTCGGCTTTTATGCCGTGGGTGCCTACACCTACGCCCTGCTGTTCCACTGGGCTGGCTGGAGCTTCTGGGAAGCACTGCCGCTGGCAGGCGCCGTAGCTGCCATGTTCGGTTTTGTGCTGGGCTTTCCAGTATTGCGCCTGCGCGGTGACTATCTGGCGATTGTGACCTTGGGCTTTGGTGAAATCATTCGCCTGCTGCTGATCAATCTGAACGATTGGACCGGTGGCCCCGACGGTATCTCGGGCATTCCCAAACCCACCGTCATGGGCTTTGAGATGACGCGTAACGCCAGCGTGGAAGGTGGCACCACATTCCACCAGCTGATGGGCTGGGAGTTCAGCTCCGTGCACATGGTTATCTTCCTGTACCTGATGGCCCTGATGCTGGCCATGGTCACGCTGTGGATCTCCAATCGTTTGATCCGCATGCCCATTGGCCGTGCATGGGAAGCTTTGCGTGAAGATGAGATTGCCTGCCGCTCACTGGGCCTGAGCCCCATGCGCATCAAGCTGTCTGCCTTCACACTGGGCGCTATGTTTGCAGGCTTTGGTGGCGCGTTCTTTGCCGCTCGCCAGGGCATCGTGAACCCCGAATCCTTCACCTTTATCGAGTCAGCACTGATCTTGGCCATTGTGGTGCTGGGTGGTATGGGCTCTCAACTGGGTGTGATCGTGGCTGCCATCTTGATTACCGTGCTGCCGGAACTTGCGCGTGAGTTCTCGGAATACCGCATGCTGATTTTTGGCTTGGTCATGATCTTGATGATGGTGTGGCGTCCACAGGGGCTGTTCCCCGTGACGCGACCTCAGGTGCAAGTGCCGCAAAAAACGGTCACTTAATGCCTTCCATCCCATGCACACATTGAAGAAGAAACTCCAACATGCATAGCAGCCATTTGTTGGACGTCAAGGATCTGAGCATGCGCTTTGGCGGATTGCTTGCGGTCGATAGCGTCAACCTCGAACTCAGCGAGAAGCAGATTCTCGCCATCATTGGCCCCAACGGGGCCGGTAAAACCACGGTGTTTAACTGCATCAGCGGTTTCTACACCCCCACCAGCGGCAACGTACTTTTGCAAGGCCAGAGCATTGCCGGTTTGGGCAGCCACACGGTGGCGCGCAAAGGCGTCGTCAGAACGTTCCAGAACGTTCGTTTATTCAAAAGAATGACGGCCCTTGAAAACCTGCTGGTTGCGCAGCACCAGAAGAACCGGGCATCGGTTTTGGCCGGGCTGTTCAACACCCCCAGCTTTCGCCGCCAGGAGGCAGAAGCCATGGAACGCAGCCTGCACTGGCTGGACTACATGGGCTTGCGCGAATTTGCCAACCGCGAGGCCGGCAACCTGGCCTATGGCCACCAGCGCCGCCTGGAAATTGCGCGCTGCATGATCACCGAGCCCAAGGTGTTGATGCTGGACGAGCCAGCCGCGGGCTTGAACCCGCAGGAAAAGCTCGACCTGCAAGCCTTGATCCGCCAGTTGCGCGACCAGTATGGCGTGGCCATTTTGCTGATCGAGCACGATATGGGCCTGGTGATGGGCGTGTCTGAGCACATCACCGTCATGGAATATGGCAAGCCCATTGCCCATGGCACACCGGAAGAAGTGAGAAACAATGAGCGGGTCATCAAGGCCTATCTGGGAGAGGCCTGATGACGCAGCAATCTAACCCCATGCTGAAGCTTGAACACATCAGCACCCACTACGGCTCTATCTGCGCGGTAGACAAGGTGTCTTTGCATGTGAATCAGGGGGAAATTGTCAGCCTGATCGGCTCCAACGGCGCGGGTAAAACCTCGCTGCTGATGACCGTCTGCGGCAACCCACGCGCCACCGGTGGCAGTATTCACTTTGAAGGCGAAGACATCACCAATCTGGCCACGCACCACATCATGCAGCGCGGCATTGCCGTCTCTCCGGAAGGCCGCCGTATTTTTCCGGACCTCACGGTCGTGGAAAACTTGCAGATGGGTGCGTTCTTCTTGAACAAGCAAGACATTGAGGCGGGCATTGAGCATGTGTTTCACCTGTTCCCGCGCCTCAAAGAGCGCGCCCCCCAGCGTGCAGGCACCATGTCTGGCGGCGAGCAGCAGATGCTGGCCATTGGCCGCGCCCTGATGTCCAAACCCCGCTTGCTGCTCATGGATGAGCCTACGCTGGGCTTGGCACCGCTGATCATTGCGCAGATTTTTGAAATCATTCAAACCATCCGCAGTGAAGGCGTGACCGTTTTCCTGGTCGAACAAAACGCCAACCGCGCCTTGCAAATTGCAGACCGCGGCTACGTGCTGGAGACCGGCAAGCTGGTGCTGGAAGACACCGGTGCCAACCTGCTCAAGAACGACGCGGTGCGCAAAGCCTATCTGGGCGGTTAAATCCATCAATAAAAAGAGCTGCCAGCGCTTGTTGCTGCTTGTTTTCAGCATGTATTCATACTGAAAACAAGTACTGGTAAGCGCTGGTAGCTCTTATTTTATGTAAATCACTTCACACACCGCCCTGCCCGCACTGTCAAAGCTGTCTACCGAAGGTTTGCGTTGAAGGCAAAACACAAAGCCGCAGGCAGTACGATTGCAGGCATGAAACCTCAGCTCTACATCCTCACTGGCGGCTCACGCGGCATGGGTCTGGCCATGGCACGCCAAATTCTCAGCCAAGGCCATCACCTGCTGACCATTGCACGCCAGCGCAATGAAGATTTGGAATCGCTCGCCCACCAGCATCAGGCCCAGCTCAGTCAATGGCAGCATGATCTGGCCGAACCAAAGGCAGCCGCTGCGCAATTGCAGCAATGGCTAGGCACGCACCATGCGCAAAACTTTGACCGCGTGGTGCTCATCAACAATGCCGGCGTCATGCCTCCGATTGCTCCGTTGTCGCACACCGACTGGGCCGCTATCAGCCAGGCGCTGCGCGTAGGCTTGGAAGCGCCCATGATCCTGACTGCCGCATTCTTGCAAGCCACGCAGGCATGGGACATTCCACGCCAGGTGCTCAACATCTCCTCGGGTTTAGGCCGCCGTGCGATTGCCTCACAAGCCACCTACTGCGCAGCCAAAGCGGGCATGGACAACTTCTCAGTGTCCGTAGCACTGGATGAAGCTGTCAAACCTAATGGGGCCAAGATCTGCTCACTCGCCCCCGGCGTGATCGACACCGACATGCAGCTGCAATTGCGCAGCGCCAGTGCGCAGGATTTTCCAGATGTGGACCGGTTTGCCAACCTCAAGCAAAGCGGTGCGCTGACCTCAGCTGAAGATGCTGGCGCTCGCGTTCTGGCATGGCTGGATCGTGCGGACTTTGGCCAGCCTGTAGTGGCCGATGTCCGGCTGGCTTAAGCCCAAGTCTTGATGCCCAAACAGAATGCATTTTTTGTGCGTTTTGAATTCTCTTTGAGCATTCCAGCGCTAATATCGACGATTCCCAAGAACCTGTTTGCGCCAAGTGGGCCACACAGCGCTGCACCACCCGATCGGTGGTAGCAACCCGTGATCAACCTGCCACAAACCCCGGCAGGCTGTGCGCAGACTAGGTTCATACAGGTACTCCATGTCGATGGCCCCCACCCTTGTGCCATCTAAGGGCCCACAAATTCGCTTGAAAATGGTTTTTGTTCTGCATTGCGATGGCAGAACCAACCGCTGTTTTAGATGTCTGTGTTTTTGGAGACCTTCATGTACCGCAAACTGATCACCTGCACCACATTGGCTTTGGCTGCTGGTGCCGCAGCACCCGCTTTTGCCCAATCGGCAGACCAGTACCCCAGCAAGCCCATTCGCCTGGTGATTCCATTTCCTCCAGGTGGCGGTACCGACATCTTGTCGCGCGTGATGGCCAACAAGCTGACAGAAGCTACCAAGTGGACCGTGGTTCCCGAGAACAAGGCAGGCGCGGGCGGCACGATTGGTATCTCTGAGGCGGTCAAAGCACCAGCCACAGGTTACGACATGGTGATGGGCCAGAAAGACAACCTGATTCTGGGCCCCTACCTCTACAAAAATCTGCCCTGGAACCCCATCAAGGATTTGACCCCCGTGGCACACGTGGCCTACACGCCCGTCATCATTGCCACCAGCGTCAACTCCCCGTACAAAACCATTGCTGACGTGATCGCCGCCGCCAAGGCCCACCCCAGCAAGGTGACTTACGGCTCGCCAGGCAATGGCACCAGCATTCACATTGCCGGTCATCTTTTTGAAAAAGCCGCTGGCGTGCAGCTCACGCACGTACCCTACAAGGGCTCTAACCCAGCACTGATGGATGCCATCGCAGGCAATGTCGATTTGCTGGTGTCCTCTATCCCATCCGCCATTGGTCAGATCAAAGCTGGCAAGCTGCGCCCCTTGGCTGTTACATCGGCCCAGCGCTCCACATCGCTGCCCGATGTGCCTACCATGCAAGAGCAAGGCATGAAGGGCTTTGACGTCAGCACCTGGTACGGTCTGTTCATGCCAGCAGGCACCCCGGCAGGCATTGCAGCCAAGATGAACACCGAGATCAACAAGCTGCTGGCCCAGCCCGAAGTACAGCAAGCCATTCTGGCCCAAGGTGCTGAACCCAAAGCCATGAGCGTTGCCGAATTCGACAAGATGTACCGTGCTGACTTCACCAACTCCAAAGCAGTGGTTGAAGCATCTGGCGCCAGCATTCAATAAGCTCGCATAGCCGCTAGTGCTGCTAGCTCAGCACCACCAGCCATTTGGTGGCTGAACACAAAAAAGCCCAGCACATCTTGTCGCTGGGCTTTTTGCTTGGGGCATTAGATACGGCACTGCTATTGCGGCTTGTTAGGGCCGTGAACGGAATCTTGCATCCATGCGGCTTCTAATAAAACACCCACATCTCATCTTGAGTCGACCATTCGATTGGCTGGCATGCCCAACTCTATTTGTATCGCAGCTTTTTTATGCTTTGGAATGGTGCTATCGGCCAGGAGCAGCCATCGCAAACGCTTCATTCAATGTCCGCTTCAACTACGGAATGATGGCCGGAGGTGAGAGGTGAACTACTGATGAGGCCGTACCCAGCCCTTCACGTCTCGGCTCGCGTTTCTATCAGACACGACCATTTAGTAAATGCCGATCGACGAGCGCTCGCGACCAACTGCCTTTGTGCAATGTGGAATAGTGCTCGGCGTCCAAAGCTGCTTCGGATCCGACAAAAATTGGGCTTACCAGCACGCGTTGGGTGATTTGTTAGAGTCAGCCAAATAACATTGTGTTGCAACATAATTGACTCGAAACTACAGCCCTCCGCAGTTTCAAGATCCCAGTGCGAACTGAGATTTCAATAAAAAACGGCATGCTGCTCCGCTCTCCTTCTGATCATGAAAATTGACTACATCGAACTGAAACAGTATCGGAACTTCGCTGACGCCCACATCAACCTAGCCAAAAACAGCTTAGTGATCGGAAGCAACGACGTCGGCAAAACCAACATGATCCATGCTCTGCGCCTCTTGTTAGACAAGAGCCTGTCGGATGCGGATATCGAACCGTCGGCTCGCGATTTCCATTGCGCTCAGGACGGTACACAGGCCGATTCTTTCTTGATCCGCATTGCGTTCTCCGAAGTGACCCAAGACGCAGTGCTTTCCCAGCTCAAGGGGCTCGTCAGCGCCACAGGTCATTTCTTTCTTGAGTTCCGGGGCTGCCGCGTGGACCACAGCTATGCGATCGCTGCCGGCCATAACCTAACTGCAATGGAAGTGATCCCTGGCCGCTTCTACCTGAAGTACCTACATCTGAAATACATACACTCCCAGCGTGATCTGGTGCGATACATTCGCTCGGAGAAGAAGCATTTGCTACGTCTTGCGCAGGAGTCGCGCCTTCAGCCTCAGGCGGATGCCGACGCCAAGCAACTTCAGACGCTCAGTGAACTACTGGACTCCGTGAATGAAGGGGTAAAGAAGCTGCATTACGTGACCGAAGCCACCAGGGACCTCAACAACGAACTGAAGGCACTCTCTCACCATCACGCCGGATATACCTTGTCGTTGGATACCGGTGCGATCGATATTCAGCAGTTCATCGAACAGTTGGAACTGGGTGCAAGCACCAACGGTTCGCGTGTGATGCTCGGGGGAGATGGCCGTAACAACCAGATCCTACTGGCCTTGTGGAAGGCCAAAAGTGTGCTTGAGCACGACCAGGAGAGCGAGGTGGTGATCTATTGCGTCGAAGAGCCCGAGGCGCATCTCCACCCTCACCAACAGCGTAAGCTCGCGAGCTACCTAATTAGTGCATTGCCCGGCCAGACCATCGTCACCTCGCATTCCCCGCAAATCGCTGCCAGCTACCGGCCCGACTCGATTGTGCGTCTGCTACGCGACAACGGGTCGACCCGCGCAGCAAGCCAAGGATGCTCTAATTGCATCGAAACCGCATGGACAGGGCTAGGCTACCGGATGAGCATCCTTCCTGCGGAAGCCTTTTTTGCCTCGGCGGTCATGCTGGTCGAAGGGCCGTCGGAGATGCTGTTCTACTCCGCGCTCGCCCAATCTCACGGCTTCGATCTGGATCAATGCAACGTGTCCCTACTGTCGGTCGATGGCGTGTCGTTCGCGGCGTATAAGCGCGTATTGAACGCGCTGGAAATTCCTTGGTCCATGCGGACCGACAACGATATCTCCAATATCCTGCTCGGTCCAAAGAGTGCGCAATTGACGATGCGCCAAGTTGCGGGCATGAACCGTGCTCTATCGCTGGCGGGGCAACCTCCCCAACAGCACCGCCCGCTACCTTACGATCATGCAGAATCGCTGGCAGATGGCAGCTGGCAAGCGGTTAGTGCAACTGTCGCGCCCTTAGGCATCTTTCTCTCACAGATTGATCTCGAGAACGACATTGCCACCGAACTACCAGCTTTGCTGACTGGATTCAATGGCCATGCATTGCCTCAAGCCATCGCCTATCTGCAAGAGAAGAAAGCCATCCGCATGCAGGAGTTTGTTGAGCACTGTGGAGCGAAGCTTATCGCACCGACCGATGGAAATCTATTAAAGCCGCTTCAACATTGCATGCAAGCTGCTGCGAAAGCTTAGCCATGGCCACCTTCACACCTAATGCGCAGCAGGAACTGGCCATTCAATGCCTGAACGACATGGTGATTGTCGCCAATCCTGGCAGTGGAAAAACCAGTGTCCTGTCACGTAAGGTTCGGAACCTAGTTTCGGAGCTGCGTCCCCACCAGGGTATTGTCGCCATTTCCTTCACGAACAAAGCGAGCGCTGAACTTGAGCGCCGCTGCAAGGCCGATGCTTTCGACGCAAAGTATTCGTTCTTCGGCACGATAGACGAGTTCTGCCTTCGTGAGATTGTTTTTCCATTCGCGCGGCAGTTGATGCATATGGCCGCTGACGCCAAGACGGCCAAAATCAGTGAGTTGCCCGCCCCGGTGAGTCTCATGCTACCGGCAACACAGATTCAGAGTGCGAACATTGCCAACTTGGCCGACTTTCTACCATTCTTGCAGGAAGCGCTCGCTCAGGGTTTCGTCCCCCTGGAAGCCGTTGGCATGCTCGCCTGCCACGTGGTCGACCAGTCTCTGGCTTGCCAGAAATACCTCGTCGCACGGTATCGCGCCGTGTTTATCGACGAGTATCAGGACAGCGGGTATTTCCAGCATCAGCTTTTTTTGAAGTTCAAGGCTTTGGGTTTGACTGCCGTAGCAGTCGGCGACAGTGACCAGTCCATTTATGCTTTTGCGCACAAGGATCCGCAGTATTTGCGGGCGCTTACGCTGCCGGGCAGCGGCTTTGCCCGCTTTGCCATCACCACCAATTTCCGCAGCCATCCGTCCATCTGCGACTTTTCACTGCGCTTGCTTGACCCGAACCACCCGGTCGCACCGACGAACGACATGCGGGTGTTAATGAAGACGGTCAATGGCAACCAGCGTGCAATAGGCGCCTGGTTGACGACAGCCATTCCCCATCTCATGGTCCACTTCCAGGTGACCTCGGCGGACAGGGTAGCAATATTTTGCCGGCATCAGCACTCTGCACGGATGATTGCTGACCATCTGGGACTTGATTACCATCTTGTCGAAGAAAGCCCCTTCAAGGCGGCGCCTTTGGCTGAAGTGAGCCTTCTCTCGGAGCTGCTGAAGTTGCGCTACGACTTGGAGTTGACCGCTGAGTCACTGATCGAGCGGGCCGGTACGCTCAGGCAAAGTCCCCTGGAGCGGCGCGTGCTCCGTCGAGCGCTTTTGCGCTGTCGGACCTCTACAGATGACGAGCTGGTCGCAGCTGTGATGGATGCGACCACGCTCCTGCTAGGTCAGGCACCATCAGCGGCCAGCAAGCTTGAACTTGAGGCCATATGCGGGCATGCCGCCAAGCTCCGCTGGTTCCAACCCCCAAGCCGCAATGCAGTTCAAATCATGACGCTGCACAAGGCAAAAGGGCTGGAGTTCGACCTCGTCTTCCATGCCGACCTTTATGACCACGTCATCCCGACACGCAGTTATCCCCCTGGAGTATTTGGTCAGGTCATTTTCGAGAACGAAAAACAATGCCTGAACCTGCACTATGTGGGTGTTACTCGGGCAGTGAAGGCTTGCGTTTTGATGACATCGAGCTCTCGCATCAACGGGCAAGGAGAGGAAAAAAACGGTGCGCCGTCACAGTTCATCGGTCGGAACGGGGCCACCGCTGTGTCTATTACTTGGTAGCCCCAATGATAGGGTAAAGGATACTGCCAGAGTCTGAGCGGCGGCCCCGATGGATACTTTACAAAGCAGTCGTAGACCTTGATTGACCTTAATTCCGCTTCGGGTCGCGGCCAGCCTTTGAAGTCGGGCATGAGCAGCAATTCAAAACTCGATATCCTGTACTCATCATTGACTGATATGAAAGATTTTTAGGTTTGTCAAGCTCTACAAATCTGCAAGCCATTTACAGGTATTAGGAGAACTAGACAGGCCTCTTGCATATCTTCTAAATCTAGCCTGACCACTTAGCATGCCCACTTACATCCTCAGGTTCTTCTTTGATCCCGGTAGTGACATTTGCCTTTGGGCAGCAAATGACGCTGCCAGAAATAAATGGGATTACCCCATAGATATGAGGAGCCTTCCTCTACTGGAGAACACGTGGCGTTTTGCCTATCACCTCTGCAGTTGGTTCGACACAAGCATTGATTGGTCGTATCCGCCCGATCCATCGCCATGGAACGCGGCGGAGCGTGAACGATTCAATAAAGCGGTGCAACAATTCTTGGAGACGTTGCGTGATCAACTTGGTCCAGACTTTGAAGTTATTGATGAATCGAGTACATCGGCCGCTGCATGACAATTTATTTAAGTGTTAGTGAACGTCTGCTCAGGGTCGATTTGCGACAGTCGGAGATCGGCCAGTAGCGGTCCGTCACCTGCTTACCGAAGCTGTCGCTCAAAGGTCTGCTCCGCGCTGAAATGTGCCTGATAGACTACGCATGTAACTAAGCCGAAACGGCCATGCATGTCTACAGCAAGCGTTGGCCACTACATCGATATGTATTGAGAAGTGCGGCATCAAGAACGGAAAAATAGGCATGCCGATCCAAGAGCATAAATTCAGCGATTTGGCTGAGTTCTGGCGATTTATTTCACCAGACGGCGACTTGATCCAGAGAATGGGCATGACAGCACGCCCTATTTTTCGCGGGCAAGGCAATGCATCGTGGCCACTGAAACCATCAGCGCTTCGCCAGAATGTGATCAATAAATACAAGATATCGAGGTCTATTTACCGTCAGACTGACCACGTGATGTTTTTTGAATATGAGCTTCTTAGCGCATACGTACATCATTGTGATGAAATGGGACTGGCTATCCCTGGCGACTCGCATGAGTTTCGGCAGAAAGCGGAGCTCTTCACTTTTGCCGAAAAATTTGGCTCAAATGCAAATGAATGGCCTACGGAAGATTTTTACCCGCTTCTTGCTTCTGCCCAGCACCATGGCGTCCCGACACGGCTTCTCGACTGGACACGGTCCCCTTTTGTTGCTGCATACTTTGCCGGGATTCAGGCTTTTGATTCGATGAAGTCTTGCGGATCTCTGACTGATGATGTCGTTGTATGGGGCATCGATGCACGCGAAGTCCATCGTATTCGTCACGAAACTACCAACGCAATTACTGAAATCCATCACGTGGGTTTACCAGGTATTACCAGCAAGAATCTTGCAGCACAAAAAGGATGTTTCTTGTTGGTGAAATGGATAGTTGGGCAATCCCGTGACGCAGATTTTGATATGGGCCCCGCCATTGATGAGATTCTTCGTGCTAACGCAGATGTGACTTTGCACAAGGTTGTACTTTCGCATCAGCATGTCGGCAACCTTATTTTTAAATGCAATGACTATGGTCTCTCAGCAGCGACACTGTTTCCTGGCCATGACGGAGCAGGAAAGGCCGCCAAAGAGTTCAAGTTGGCGAAACTTCATTCGGGAAAGCTCTAGGCGGGAATGAGTTCGGCACCTATGCGGCCTACTCTGCAATCTGCCCACTATCCTGTGCCTTAGAGCAACGAGTATTGGTGCAGATGAACGGTTCAGGAACGTCTGCAGGCTTACAAAGCAGGCCGAAGAACCTCTGTTCGATGCAGGCCTACGAGCGGCGGCTCGACTCAGTGAGCTGCCATTGAGTACATAGACCGCCGACCGACCGGATTGGGTCGAATTTCGACGGACGCAGAACGGCCAACAGTCGTCTTTAAAGTTGGCCCTGCAGCCGTGGCAGTGCTGATGCTAACAATGCGATGCCCGATACCGTCAGGAGCCCCAACACGACCTGCCGGAATCGGACTTCACTGATGCCGATATACAGGCGAGCGCCGAGCAACGTGGGCACCAACATCGCCGGTGCCACCACTGCAAATAACGGGAGCATGTCCTTGGTCACCAATCCTGTGGCGCCATAGCAACCCATAGTCACAAGTAGCATCGACAGGTTGAAGTTTTGGATCACAGCACGCTGCTCGTCCTTATCGAAGCCACGCAGCGTGCACCAAAGGGTGGGCAGCGTACCTGTGAAGCCGCCAATGCCCCCCATCACGCCACCTGCCAGACCCACAGCGCCATCGGCTAGCCGGCCACCAGATTTGATGTGAGGCAAATTCTTCGCCATCAACATTGCCGGGCACCACACAACGAGCAGCATGCCCAATATCGCCTTGAACCAGTTCACGTCAAGGTGGGGAAGTAGCAGAACACCCAAGGGTACGCCTGCCAGACCACCCAGCACAAACGGCAGTAAACGCTGAATCTCGAAGCCTCGTCGCACAGTGACTGCCGCAATAACCTGCCCTGTCAATGCGCCGAAAACCGCGAGTACAGCGGCCAAGCGCGGTTCAAGCGTCCAAGCCCAAAATGACATCGCGACTAAACCAAAAGCAAAGCCAGACAGCCCTTGGACGAAGCCCGCAACCACAGCGCCTAGTGCTACTACAAAATAGATTGAATGCATGTTTTTCCACTCCGTTAATTAATTATGGAGAGGCTAAATAACAAAATCATTTGGTTTTAGTATTGCTCCATAACTATTTACTAATGAGACTATGACTGCCTCCGATGAACTGCTTGCGCGTTTATCTTCACGACTAAAGATGCGTCACCTGACACTGTTGCAACTGATCGCGCAACATGGCTCGCTGACTCGCGTGGCAGAGTACATGGCGACCAGTCAACCTGCAGTAACACACGCACTGGCCGAACTGGAAGCAATGTTCGGTGCCCCCCTTTTTTTACGCTCTGCGCGCGGCATGACACCCACTGCACTTGGGGATGTGGCACTCACTCGCTCGCGGTCCATGCTGAAGGACCTTGGGCACTGGGTGTGCGACATGGAGTCTGCTGGCGTCGGTCGCGCGGCCCACTTGCATGTGGGCGTGATTCCGTTCATCCCCGGCCGACTACTGGCTGCAGCCATTGCCCGTACGCGACCACAGAACCGCAGCATTACGGTGACGATCCATGAAGGTACAAGTGACCATCTGCTCGAACTATTACGTGGGCATGAGTTGGACTGCGTGATTGGCCGTACATCGGCCATCCTATCGATGGATGGTTTAGTACATGAAGTGCTATACCAACAAGAGCCACGCTTGGTGGCACATCGGCGCTTGGCAACTCGATTGGGCCGAAGCCCACTATCTTGGCCGCAGCTAGCACAACTGGACTGGGTGCTAGGGCAGCGCAATACCCCAATGCGCGAGCAGATCACCGACTTTTTTCTACGCTCGGGCGTAACCCCTCCGGCTCCCATCGTGGAGAGTCTTTCCGCGAAAGTTATTGGCGAGTTGATTGCAGCCAATGAGCGGGCTGTTTCCATCGTGCCTGCAGACGTCGCTGAAGAATTGGCCCGCTTGGTAGGTGTGGGCGTGACGGCGCACCGTTTTGGCTGGACGCTGCCGCCTGTCACGTTGTTTCGCAGGGCCGAGGAGTCCCTGCGTGAGGCTGATGCAGTTTTCGCTCAGGCACTTCGCGAAGTGTGCAAACCTGCTATGTGACAGATGAGTGCACGGTCTTCACCACAGTGAACTTTGAGCGGCAGCTTTCGATAATCTCTGATGACCGCTTAGGGCGGCCAAAGCTGAACGCTGCCAGAGGTCAAGTGACCATTTCGATGGGGCACATCCTTGTTTAAGCCAAAGCAGCGCTCCTATGCTCTTGAGATGTTTGTCTCAGATCAGTCATACATCCTTGCAAGCAAGGAGTCCCATCAATCGCGTAGAGCATGTCACTAAGGATGGGGGGAGAGGCATTGTTAGTTGCTGTATTTAATCCTTCAAATGTTGCTCCTTCATTCATCTCGTTACCCAAAGAGGACGAGAGCAAGAGTGCAGAGCATCTTCGGCAAAAAATCGCCTTTCGAATTGGAGTTGTTGACAGAGGGTTTCTCGGAAACACAATGTTTGGTGCACAACTAAAAGACTGACGCTAGCTCGATTGCTACAGGATGCGCACCAATGGCTTCTTTGACTGGATTTGCGACTGTCGCAGTCCGGCCATGCGCAGCCGATGAGCACGATCACCCGGCAGGAAGTTTCAGGCTGATTGCACCCGGTCAAATCAAAAATACCAATGACTGCTGATGCCCAAAGCAGTCATTGAATCTTGATATTTAGCTGTTAGGCAATTCGCCTCGACGCATACGCTCTGCAATCTTTGACAGAACTGCCGGCAAATCCGAAATAGTCCTCATCACGTAATGTGAGCCAGCTTTTTTAAGCTTGGCCTCAGCTACAGCAATTTTTGCCTCTACGTCCACAGAATCCGCGGCCGAATATTCCTCTTTGCTATAGCCAACCTCGTTACCAGACAGGCTCAAGCCGATCGTCCACATGCCAGCGTTAAGCCCTTCCTCAATACCTGGCACGGTGTCATCGACCTTCACGCAGGCACGTACATCACTAATACCCAATGCCAGCACATTAGCTAAAGCCATATAAGGCCCAGGACGGCCTCCAGCGGTGAGCTCATCACCAGCGACTACATGGTCAGGAGCGATGCCTGCTTTAGCGGCTTGAGGCAGCAACTGATTGAGCACTTCACGGGGGTAGCCAGAGCAAGATCCCACTTTTAAGCGATTGGCGCGCAACCACTGAAGTACCTGTACTGCACCATCAATTGGCACAGAGAACTCACCCACTTTGGCAATTTGCATAGGCATGAAGCGGGCATAGATCGCATCAACATCTGCATCGCTTGGGGCTCGGCCAAACATGCTATTCCACTGCGCGGCAATACTTGGTTCTTGCAGTAGTTGATGAATATGGTCCCACTTCGAAAGCCCCATTGGGCCTCGTGCTTGCTCCAGTGTGATGCTGATGCCGAACGTGGCAAAAGCCTCAACAAATATCTGCGTAGGCGCCAGTGATCCAAAGTCAACCAGTGTCCCTGCCCAGTCAAAGATGACAGCTTGTAGAGGGGATAAATCAACAGCCTGGCTGTTAAGCGTTTGAAACTCAGAGGAAGTGATTGCGTTCATGGAATTTTTTCACTAATTTTTTAAAAAAATGACTATCAAACGGTAGCCAAGCTACGGATAAAGTTGCGCCCTCGTGGGCCTCTCGCTGCCTTGTTCACCATCACCTCCCATACTTGAGGCTCTACGCCGTAATGCGCGGGGTCTGTTGCAACACCGAGCTTTTGCAAGAAGTGGCGAAGGCGCGCTTGCGCAATGGCAGGCTCAGTGGTGTCAAAGGTGGACAGCAGTGCGGTGTCAACTTGCGCATCACTGCCTAGTGCCATCTCTAGGATTAACGGCAAGCTAAATGAGCAAGCGATTCCATGAGGTACGCCGTGTTGCAGCGTGATGTCATAAGACAGTGAGTGCGCTAGTGCTGTCTTGGTGTTGGAGAATGCGAGCCCTGCCAGCAAAGCTGCTTGAGCCATATCACTGCGCAGCTGCACATTGCCCAGATCGCACATCAAGGCAGGCAACGTGACCATCACTTGGCGGGCGGCTTGCACAGCCAGCGACATGGAAACTGGATTGCGGTTGACATTCCAGATCGATTCCAAAGCATGCGAAAGTGCATCTAAGCCAGAGGCCAAAGTTGCGCCAGCGGGCAAGCTGCTCATCAACCCTGCATCGATGATGGCGGCCTCAGGCCAAGTACAGGCTTGGTGTAGCGAGTGCTTGCGAGCACCGGCCTGGTCCCAAATCGTTGCCCAGGGTGTCACCTCACTGCCAGTGCCGGCTGTAGTTGGGATAGCGATTAACGCCTTATGGGCGATAGCTGCGCTCGCCGCTGGCAATTGGCCACCCTGCTCAAGTACCTCCAGCAATTCTTCAAACTTGCCGTGGGGTGTGGCACAAAGCAATGCCTTAGCAGAGTCAATCGCGCTGCCACCACCTAAAGCAATAATGACAGGCGCGGCAGTGTAATCACGTTGCACCTGCTCATACAAAGGACCTAGCCATTGGACATCGGGGTTGGGAGCAATAGTGTCAATCACACCATGCAATTGCTCACCCACTAACTGGTGAACACGCTCCACCAAACCAAGCCCGCGCGCCTCAGGAAACGTCACCAGAATGCAACTGCGACCTCCGAGCAATGCAGGTAGCTTCTCCAAGCTGTTGACACCTGCTATGACCTTTACCGGGTTGTGATAATTCCACACGACAATACTCTTTCCAAAGATTGAGGATGCAATTAGCCCTGCGCATAGAAAGTTGCAGCGCAAAACTAAATTTTTCGATGAATTGAATGTGGTGCATCGATTGCGCACCACCTAATGCTCAGTCAGCCAAATCAGTGGCGTGTGCCTTGCTGAATGCGGTTGCGCAGCCAGTTGGAAAGCATGTCTGCGGCAATCACCATCACAGTGATCACGATGATGCAGGTTGCCGTTTCTTGATAGCGGAACAGCTTGAGGCTGCTAACCAGCTCAAAGCCCAAGCCTCCGGCTCCTACCATGCCGAGCACCGTGGCCGAGCGCAGGTTGACCTCGAAGCGGTAGAGCACCACAGCAATCCAAGCTGTAATAACTTGGGGTACAACACCAAAAGCGATGACTTGAAGCTGGCTGGCACCTGTACTTCGCAATGCTTGCAGCGGACCATCATCAATTTCTTCAATCGCTTCCGCAAAAAATTTACCCAACATGCCCATACCGTGCAAGGCCAACGCCAGCACACCTGGAAACGGGCCAAGCCCCACCGCAGAGACAAACACCAAAGCCAAAATCAGTTCATTGACACTGCGCACCACGTTCATGAATTGGCGAGTCACCCGGCGCAGCCAGTGCCAACTGTGTAGATTGCTCGCCGCAATAAATGACAGTGGCAATGCGAGCAATACACTCAGTAAAGTACCCCAGATGGCAATCTGAATCGTCTCCAGAGCTGGGGCCCACAAACGCGGCAAGATGCTCCAGTCAGGAGGCACGGATCGGGACAGGAAGTCCCCAATCTGCGGCATTCCACCAGCCAGCTCGCTCCAGCTCATCTGCGCGCCACCTGCGCTCCAGTGCAATAGCCAACCAAGACCCAGCGCTAAAGCGGCATAGGTGAGCCAACTACCTGTAGTTTCAGGGCGACCTGCTGTCCAAATCCAGCGGTCATGTGGGTTTTGCAAACGTGGTGTACCCATCACAATGCCCTCTCGGTAGTAGCTATAGCAGGGGCCACATTTGCCGTTACAGGCATCCAAGTTCCTGAGCTGTAGATCTGAGAATCTGGAACCGTTTGCTCCTCATAATGGCTTCTGAGGTCAGCATCTGGGGCGTGGTAAATCGCATCCAATGCCGCCGAATTCAGCGCAGCGGGAACGTCGTTGAAGACCATACGTCCCTGCGCCAGTCCCACAACACGATCACCAAACTCTTTGGCGTAATCCACCTGGTGCAAATTGCAAACCACGGCAATGCCCATATCTCGTGTTGCATCCCTCAGGTACTGCAGTACGCTGCGGGCTGTCTTTGGATCCAGGCTCGCCACGGGCTCATCAGCCAAGATCACATTTGGCTGTTGTGCCAGCGCACGTGCAATACCGACGCGCTGCATTTGTCCACCTGATAAGGCTTGAGTGCGTTCATCGGCTTTGTTGCCCAATCCCACGCGCTCTAAGCACTGGTCAGCAAGCACGATATCGCTGTGCTTGAACAGCTGCATCATGGAAGCAAACGTTCCAACCTGCCCCAAACGGCCAGTCAACACGTTCTTGCGCACCGACAGCCGCTGCACAAGATTGTGGTGCTGGAAGACCATCGCAACATGGCGCGCCAATTCGCGGCGTGAGTGTTTTTGCATCAAGTCAATCCCACCAACTTGCAACGTACCGCTATCGGCTTGATTGAGGCCATTCATACAACGCAGCAGCGTCGATTTACCAGCACCAGACAGACCCAACATCACGACAAACTCGCCAGCTTTCACATCCAAGTCGATGCCATGTAGCACATGGTTGCTGCCGTAGCTCTTGCGCAAGTTACGGATCGTGATCATTTCATTTTCCCCAAATCCAAATTTAGGGCCTTGGCTGTATCACGCACTACGTTGTAGGCCGCATCGTTAGTCGCTGCAAATCCATTGAGCACACCTCGGTCACCCCAAGGCAGACCTTTAATTTCTGCTAGTGCCGCAGCTACTTTTTGCTTGGTATCTGCATCCAGACCCTTGCGCCAAGCCATAGGCGATTCAGGGATGGCCTGAGAGGTCCAGATCACCTGAAAATCCTCTGCCTTCACATGCCCCTTGGCCACTGCCGTCTGAAAAATCGGACTAGCTACCGCTGCCGCATCTACCTTGCCATGGGCTACGGCCATGATGCTTGCATCATGTGAACCAGAGAAGATCACGCGTGAGAAGTATTTATCTGTATCAACGCCCTCGCCTTTTAAGCCTGCTTTAGGAAAAAGGTGACCCGATGCAGAACTGGGATCCACGAACGCAAAAGTCTTGCCTTGCAACTGCGCCACGCTGGTGGGGCCATTGTCTTTTTTGCTAATGATGATGCTCTGATATGAGCTTTGCCCTGATTTTTTGGAAACTGGAATCGCGAATGCTTCGGCATTGGCCATCTGCGCTGCCAGCACATAGGAAAAGGGGCCAAAGTACGCCACATCAATCTTGCCTGAGCGCATAGCCTCAATCACACCGTTGTAATCGTTGGCTACAAAGGGCTTGACCTTCAGCCCCGTCTTTTGCTCCAACTGCTCCATCACTTGCTGGCTTGCACGCATCATGGCCTGAGCGTCTTCCGATGGAATCAAGCCAACTCGCAGCTCGCTGCTCTGTGCCCAAGCCATGCCAGTAGCAGCCAGCATCAATGATGCGATGGATGTTTGTAGCCACACTTTACGATTCATCATCTTCATGAAAGTCATCCTTTGCATTTACATCGTTCACAACACTGCATGTGTTGCGATGCGTTGAATGCTAGGCAAGACATATGACTGTCATGTGAAGGTTTCAAAATCAGTTTGAACACCTTCTATAGATAAATCATTGAGATAAGACTTCCATGAGCACTGCCCGTTATCGCTCGTTTATTGCTGTCGCTAAACATGGCAGCCTCAGTGCTGCAGCCCGCGCTTTGCGAGTGAGCCAGCCCACTGTTTCTAGCCAAATCACTACACTAGAGCGGCAGAGCAAAATTGAGCTTTTTTACCGTCAGGGCTATCGCATGTCGCTGACTGGTGCTGGCCAAAAGCTACTTGTTATTGCTCAAAAACTAGTGGCCATCGAATCTGAAGCAGATTTTTTCCTTCGAGATTCAGGCAAGCTCAACCAGGGTGAGTTGAAAATTGGTGCGGTCGGTCCATTTCATGTCATTGAGATGGTTGCGTCGTACCGTGCACGTCATCCAGGCATGCAGTTGTCAATTCGTATGGGAAATTCTCAACAAGTGCTGCACGACCTAGAGCACTACGTCACGGATGTCGCGGTACTGGCAGGTCTGTACGAACGCCCCGAGTTTGAAGCGCGTGAGTACGCACGCCACGCCATCATCTTGTTCGTAAACAAAAATCATGCTTTCGCACAACGCCATCAGATAGATATCCAAGAGCTCAATGGACAATCGCTGTTGTTGCGTGAACATGGCTCCACCACCCGCGCAGCCATAGAAGAAGTACTCAATGAGGCAGGCGTCAAGCCTCAACTGGGCTTAGAAATCGGTAGCCGTGAAGCCATACGAGAAGCTGTTATTCGGGGGCTCGGTATTGGAGCAGTATCTGAAGCCGAGTTCATCGCAGATCCAAACTTGACACCTGTGCGCATCACTGGCGACCCAGCCTACACCACTACTTACGTGTATTGCATGAAAGAGCGCAGTGATAGCTTGCTGGTTCATTCATTTATGAAATCATTTTAGAAACAGCTATCTTGAACCTGATGAACCAAATTTCCCGAAGGGCAGTTAGCGGCACCCAATTGCATCCGTAGATCACTGTGAATGACCGCTAAGAATCAGAGAACGGAAACATATGGCTGACGACTTGTGCTGCAAAGCAGCCGTAGACAGGTGAAGCTCAAACGACAGCGATGAGTCAATTTGCGACTGTCGCTGTCCTGCCAGAAGCTGTCGCCCAGCGCGTCGCCGCGAACGTCAGATCCAGATTGGCAGCAGCCTTTCAGTTCATCGAAGTCAAAGCCTGCTGATGCGAAAAGCAGACATCACACCGACATTTTCTTGAAACTCCGTTCTACGCCTCGGAATTTAATGGTGCACCGGCTTAATCTGAATGACAACGACCCTTAGCATGCATTCAGTCACCACCTATCTACGGGCCACAACCGCATGATGTCCATGCGACATGCCATCACCTCCAACGAGGAGGTGATCATGACCTCACTTTCTTGCTCGCCTGACGTCAAGAATTTGGCCCCCCGGTGGGGGTTAAGTCATAGGTCACCCATTGGGTGAGTTGTGACATATCGTCGTAAAGATGTCTTGCCTGTTCGTTGTCACGGGCAGTTATCCAACGAACAAATGGCCATCCTCTCTTACGTGCGGTGATAGCTACTGCCGCTATCAAGCTTCGCCCTATGCCTTTGCCACGCTGATTTGGCACCACGAAAAGATCATCAAGAAACCCTGCGTCTTGGCCGAGTAGTGGCTCGGGAAATGCACGGAAATGCCCCAACCCCACGAGTTCACCTCCTTGCAACTCAGCCACGATGCCCTCTTCGGGGTGCTCTGGAGCCATGAGCCATGACCAGGTGCGATCAAGAATCGCGTCACTCATGGGAGCTTGGTAGAACTCGGCATATTGCCGATAGAGTTGCGACCACTGTATTCGATCAAGCCCGGTCAGCGGCCTCACTTTGGTGAACCCTGCAGGTTGCACAGCAATTGCGGCATTCATGATTTTTCCTTGAATATGTCATTACCAAGCAGAAGCAATCGTCTGCAAACCTTGATGCGTTGGAAAATGTGGCAATACTTCTTCGGCCAGTTCTTGAATCACCTCAGATGCAGGTCGTCGAGAGAACTGAATGCCAAGCGCGGCGTGGTTCACACCGGCTGCTTGCCACTCCCGCAATAAGGTGATCAAGCCATTGCGCCCGGTTCTAAGCACGTATCCACCTTGAAGCGGCGTGCGCGGGTGGTCTGGATCTTCAACAAGATCCAACCATTCATTGGTCATGTGCGGCCGGAAACCACCACCCGGGATCAGGTCGCGCCAGGCGCGAATTTTCTCGGCTAACTGCTGCGGGCCTTGAGGCGTGTGCGTTGGTCCCGGATAGGTGAGCCAACCATCGGCGTGCTCGGCAATCCAGCCCATTGATTGGCTTGATGATCCGGTGATAACCAGCGGGATGGATCCTGTGGCGGGTTTGGGTAAAAATTCGGCACGCTCAAAATACCCCAGTGGCGAGTTCACAGTCAGGCTGCCTGGTTGCATCAGCTGACGAAAGTACATCACCGACTGAGCGAAGCGTTCGCCACGCTTGCCGTGCTCCAACCCGTAGGCTGGAAACTCGATAGGCCGGTCGCCAGATGCAATACCCAGCACAAGACGCCCCCCCGAGAGTTGGTCAATGGTGGCAGATGCCTTGGCCAAGTCGATGGGATGACGCAGAGAAAAAATGGCACTGCCCGTCGCTAATGCCACGTTCTTTGTGCGAGCGGCAAGATAAGCCAGATAAGTGAATGGATCAAAGACCTGTCCTGCATCCCCAAACATAGGATCAAGCAGCGGCACATCACGCACCCACACAGATGCAAAGTTGTGGTGATCGATGGATTCCACCAATTCAGCCTGTCCCTCCATTACGCGCATATCGCCTTCATAAAAACGCAGCGGCAGGAAGATGCCGATGGTCAGTCGGTCGGGGGCAAACATGCGTCGATAGCCAGGGTGGTTGGGAAATTCAGAGTAAGGTGCCCCAGCAACGCGTGCAGTTGTGTCTTTGTTGTTCAACATGTTGGCCTCCTCTCAAGCGCCTGTTGCCGGCTCAGGCAATGTGATGCCTTTTTGAACGGCAGGCCTCTGCGATATACGTTCATGCCATGCGTTCATGTGTTCGTACTCAGTGAAATCGAAATCGATAATGCGTGCGATGTGCGTCCAGCCAAAGTGTGCGATGTCAGCTATGGAGTACTCATTACCAGCCAGGTAGGGATACTTGCTCAAGCGGCTGTCCAGCACGGAAAACACACTATCTGTCAGGTGGCGGAATCGTTCGATGGCAGGCGGTATCTCCTCTTTGGCGAACAACTCAAAGTGCACGCGTTGCCCAATGATCGGGCCGACACTGGATGAGAGAAACTGCAACCACTTGATAGCTTCCCAGCGAGCCACTGGTTCTTGAGGCAGCAATCGCCCAGTCTTTTCTGCCAGGTAGAGCAAGATTGCCCCAGACTCGAACAGCGTGATGCCGGTATCGTCGTCGGTAATAACTGGGATGCGACCGTGCGGGTTCAGAGCCAAAAACTTCGGCAGCCGATGTTCGCCTGCTTCAATACGAACATGGTGCAGACGGTACGGCAGCCCCAACTCTTGCAGAGCAATGGTTGCTTTGAAACCATTAGGCGAACTGTCGGTGTACAGATCAATCATCGTGCAACCCCCAAGCGTGATGCATGCCCTGGAAGGATGGCGATTGCGCAGACCAAGCCGGCCAGCACCATGAAGGCCGAAATCAGGATGGCGTAACTGAATCCCTGGACCGCATTGCCACCGCTGGCGAGCACGGCGATGCTGACGGCTACGCCCACCGCAAGACCAACAGCAGAACCAACCTCCTGGGTAGTAGTGAGCATGCCTCCAGCCAGACCATGATCAGCGGCATCAACTTCTTCAATGCCCGCTGCTGTCCATGCAGGAAATGCGACGCCATAGCCAATGCCTGCCAGCAACGTACCAGGCAAGATAGATGTTCCCCAAGAAGCATCTGCTGACAACGACGTGCCCAGCATTGCAAGGCCACCAATGAAGAGCGTCAAGCCAGCGAGGATGACGGGTTTGGTACCCAGCCTAGCCATTAGCATCGGTCCAGCCCAGGCACTAGAGAGTGTGAAGGCAGCGGCCATTGGAAGCAGTCCGAGCCCTGTTTGAGTGGCGGTAAAACCTAGCACCGCTTGCATGTAGAGGGCAACCACTACGAAAGTCGGCCCCAACGCGGTATTTGCCAAGAGCGAAACCAGGTTTGCCCCTCCCGTTGAACGTCGCCAGAAAACCGGTAAGGGCATCAAGGGGGATTCAACTTGGCTTTCCACGTATATGAAGGCTGCCAATAGGGCGACTGCAAGCAGTATCAGTCCAAAGGTCGTGAACGATGCCAATCCGACATGTTCGCTATTTGCAAACGCAAAAACCAGTGTTGCCGAGCCACTAGCAACCAGCACGGCGCCCCATACATCTAAGCGACCCGATGCGTTTTGCGCATTCGGCTTGCCGATGGGCAAGACATTCGACAGGGCAATGACCAGTACGCCAACGGGCACATTGATCCACAGCACCCAGCGCCATCCCATCACGTCCGTGATGATTCCCCCCAAGATCAGGCCAGCTACAAAGCCGCTTGCAGCTACCGCCGTCCAGGCACCTAGAGCGCGATTGCGTTGTTGCGGATCAGAGAAAACCGCCAGCAGCAGGGAGAAGGCTGCTGGAGAAAACATCGCTGCGCCTAAACCCTGCATGGCGCGAGTGGCAATGAGCATTGCGGGTGTTTGTGAAAATCCCCCTACCAGTGAGCCAACTGTAAACAGCACCAGTCCGATCAGGAACATCCGACGCCTGCCAAACAAATCAGCAGCACGGCCACCAAGGAGAAGAAATCCAGCTATCGCTACGCCATAGGCATTAACAACCCATTGCAGCCCACCAGGCGTGAAACCCAGACTTTGTTGAATTTGCGGCAGCGGAATCATGGTGATGGAGAAGTCAAGCAACGCAACGAACTGCGTTGTGCAAAGCAAGATCAGGCATAACCGCCAATGCGGATGATTCATATATACGTCCAATGAATTTAGATTTACTAAAGTTATGCAAAAGCACTAAACATATACAATCATGAATGCAGTCATGAGAATCAGAAAACGATCATTTTTGCTTTCAATCTTTAGAAAATCTAAATCTAATGGCCACCTCATTCCCTTTGCAAACTCTGCGTACCTTTGTGGAAGTCGGCCAGCGTGGCAGCGTCAAGGCAGCGGCTGAGGCTTTGCATGTCACCTCTGGGGCTGTTAGCCAGCAGATTCGATTGCTAGAGGACCGACTTGGAATTGCACTGTTCACACGCGAACGGCAGGGCTTACGCCTTACTGAGGCCGGAGCCAGCGTCTACCCTTCATTACTTGAAGCATTTGCACAGGTCGACAAAGCCGTGGACGCACTGCAAGCGTTCAAGACACGCCAAACCTTGACAGTCAGCACTGTGGCCACCTTTGCGGCCTCTTGGTTGGTGCCGCGTTTGGGACGCTTTAACCAGTTGCATCCGCAGATAGAGGTACGTGTTGAAGCAACCTCAAACTTGGTGGATATGCGCCGTGATCGGGTGGATGTGGCGCTGCGCCATGGGCTGGGCAATTACCCTGGTCTGGAGGCCACTCGGCTCATGGCCCCAGTGCTGGTGCCTGTGGCCTGCCCGAGTTTGGTGGCTGGTAGTCGTGCCATCCAAAGGCCCGAAGACTGCTTAGACTTTCCCCTCCTGCACGATACCGACCGCGCAGACTGGCCGCTTTGGCTAGCGGCACACGGGGCGGTTGATGACCCTCGCGCTGAGCGAGGCACCGCGTTCGAGGACGACTATCTGTTGATTCGGGCAGCTGCGGCATGCCAAGGATTGGCCCTAGTTCCACAGGAATACGCGCGCGAGGAAATCGCAGCAGGTCGTCTGGTTCAAGTATTGGACAAACCCTGGCCCGCACGTTTCGCCTATTACCTAGTCACGCTACCAGGAGCTATGCAGCGTGTAGAAGTCCAAGCTTTTGCAGATTGGATCAAAGCAGAAGCGCAAAACATTTAAGCCACATTGCTTTCGCTACGAGGCCAAGTGTCTATTTCAGCGGGCGTAAACCAACCTTTGCAAACTAAATGGATGACTTGTGGCCAAGAGCAGTTGTTCACTAAAGTATCTCTAACCACGGATATTTAAATATGGCCATGAAGATCGCCCCCTGCCCCCAAAACTCGACCTGCATCCGTTTGCAATGTGAGCGCAATGTTCAAAGTTAAGGTCGCCGTCTGGGAGAACACAATGACCGTGGAGGAGTATCAGCAATCGGAGTCACTCCTGACTCGATCTCGCAGGTAATTGTCAGAGCCCCTTGCTCTTGGGTCGCAGTCGTCAACAGCGAGGTTGTTGCGTTCGCAATGGTGGGCATAGACAGTAGCTGCTTGTTTGCCCTTTTTGTACTGCCAAGGCATGAGGGACATGGGATAGGAATGGCTCTTGTCCACACGTGTGAACATGCAATATTTCAGCGACATGGGTGCGCTTGGCTCGAAACCGCTAAAGACAGTAGAGCAGCACGTCTATATCGTCACCTGGGATGGGGCAATGAAGTCGAAATTGAAGATGGCGATATACGCTTGGAGAAGCGACGCGAATGAAGGTTAAGGGTCAACAACACCTATTCATGCTTCGATAAGCGGATTCCGCCCTCTGCCCATACTGTCCGCTGCTCATCTGAACTTGTCTTGCGAGAGACGCCTGTCTTGGTAAGGTCGCTTGGTGGCAGTTATCAATAGTTCGCCATATGGACATAAGCAGCCACAATTGTTGCAAAGCACAAGTAGATGAGCCGATGCCTGCTTTAGGCTGCAAGCCGTCATGAAGTTTTGAGCACTCGATGACGCTGTTGTCGATGCCAGACATTCCATGGTGCTTGACTTAAATGCTCCCTCTACAGTCAAAACCAACCAAAGAGCACACTATTAGGCTCAGTACGATTCGACTGCGACTTTCGCAAGCGAGATGGTGCTGTCGGCCTAATGGTATTGCACAAGACTTGGCAGTTAACAGCAGCTAGCTTGGAGTACATGCCAGGTCACTGTATGCATACGTGATGGTTAGCTCTTTTGCTGTTAGCCTTCCATGATCGGCAAGGCCTTCGCCATGCCAATCCCGGCCATCGTGCCCAATTTAAAAAGTAAATTGACTATGACAAGCCCGCTGTACAACGCCTCCGTTCCCGTCATGCAGCAGATGTTGCGAGCCCTGTCTGATGTGCTTAAGAAGGCTGAAGACCACGCGACACAAAAAAATATCGATCCTAATGCGCTGCTGCAGGCGCGGCTCTTTCCTGACATGTTTCCGCTAGTACGTCAGGTACAGATCGCCTCAGACTTCTCCAAGGGCATCGCCTCCCGTCTGGCTGGCGCCGAGGTGCCGTCCTGGCCTGACATTGAGGTCAGCTTCGCCGACTTGCAAGCATTGATCGCAAAGGCTCTGGCCCATCTTGAATCCTTCAAGGCAGAGCAATTTGATCTCAGTGAGAGCCGCGAGATCGTGCTACGCCCCGGCACGCCTAAAGAAAAGAAGCTGACCGCCAGCGCATATCTTCTGCACTATGGTCTGCCGCAGTTCTTCTTCCACGTAACCACTGCCTATGCCATCTTGCGCCACAACGGTGTTGAGATTGGTAAGCGCGACTACATGGGCGCTTATTGAAACTAGAGGCGCCACTCTAGGCCAATGCCACTCAATAGCAGCCAAGTCACCGTTGCCAGGCAATTGCAGTCAACGGTGAATGGAAGAACTATTTCTTGATACCCCTGCAGCAGTCACCTGCTGCCTCAGGGGCCAGTCTTGCGTGGAAATCAGCACAGTTCACTTCAGAGTCAGTACCTCTATCTGCTCGATAGTCGGCATAGTCGCCTTGCCGTCATCCATTAGTTTCAAAAGCACTACCTGGGTTGCAGTCGGATTGCCGCTGCTGCAGGTCACCAATGCCTCGTAGACGCTGCTCGCCTCAGGGGCAGTGGCGTGGACGAATACTTGGTGGACATCATCTCCTAAGGCAGCTTGCAACTTCCCGCCCGACTCAGTAATACCACTCAGTGTGGCATGCACCAGCGCCAGCACGCGGTTCGTCGACCAAGATGTTTCGTATTCGATCTTCGTATTGGGAAGGATTGGAGTTTTGTCGAGTGTGATGAACCGAGCACCATCTGCAGTGAACTCAATCCGTGTTTGATAGCTAATGATCGATCCGTGAACACCCGAATCATCCCGTGCTTGGTAAGCCACAACCATATTCAGCAGTCCTTCACCGCTGTCATCGTTGGCGGTTAAATATGTGGAATGCACGATGTGGTGTGAACTCATCTCATCGGGCACTGCGGCGAACCAGGCCTTGAGGCTTTCGTGGTCGTGCGCGAAAAGGTGGATCCCCCGGCTGCCTGAGAGCAGCACCTGCGGATGGAACATCTGCAGATGTGTATCGAGATCGCCCTCGGGCGCTTCTAAAAAGGCGAACCATCGGTGTGCAAGGTGCAGTGCGACATGGTGCTGGCTGAGCATCGGTGCATTCACTCTGGTTGATGCTTGGCTCATGCACATGCTTCCTCTTCTGTCGCTTCGGCTGCAGAGCGCGTTGCAGCTCCTGCGTTCAACGCGGCTGTGATGGCATCGAGGGCGTTCAGCCGCGCCGACTCCCCCGGCATCATGAGATTGATCATGACTTCGTCGGTGCCATAGGCACTGGCGAGTTCGTGCAGTTGTGCCACGACATTGGAGGCGGTACCAGAGATCAGTCGACCTTGGTTGCGATCGCGCACCGCCTGTTCACTGGGCGTCCAATTGTGGGCGCGCGTGGTCGCCAGCGAAGGGACCCGGTTAAACGGCCTCGCGCTCTCGGCATACATGAGCCAAAGATGGAAGGCGTCGGTAAAGTCTCTGGCTTCTGCTTCGGTTTCGCCGACAGCCACGAAGATTGACACGATTACCGACGGTTTGGCAGCAAAATCTGTGGACTCGAACGCGACGCGGTACGCTTTAGCGGCTTGTGGGCCATCGCTGCCCGGGTTGATGAAGTGTGCAAAGGTGAAGCCAAGACCTTCCTTGGCAGCGAACTCCGCTGTCGAGCCGGATGCCCCGAGTACAAAGGCTTGCGGTCTGTCGAGGGTTTCTGGGTGAGCGCGCATGCCAGCATAGCGTGACTCGAGCGCGTGCTTGCCGGTCAAGAAGCCCAGCAGGTCCGTGACCTTCTGGGCGTAAGAAATTGACTTTCCTTTTTCATCATTGAGCGCCATGCCTGTGCGCTGGTCGGCACCGGGCGCGCGGCCAAAGCCCAAATCGACCCGATTCGGAAACATGGCTTCAAGCAATTGAAAGTTCTCGGCGATCTTCAAACTGCTGTAGTTGGGCAACAGTACAGCGCCGGAGCCTACGCGGATGGTCTGGGTCGCCGATGCGATACGAGCCATGAGAATTTCGGGTGAATTGCTTGCAGCGGCCGGCATGCCGTGGTGCTCGGAAACCCAGTAGCGGCTGAGGCCCTTGCTTTCTGCGTGCTGTGCCAGCCTCACGGTTGCCGATAGCGCATCGCTGGCGAGACGTCCTTCATCAACCGGCGAATAATCGAGAATGCTGAGTTTTATGGGCTTGGACATGGCTTACGCCTCCTTCTTCTGGTCAGCAGCTCGCTCGCTGGTGTCATTGCGCTGTGGCCACACAACTTCCAGGCAGGTGCGCGTAATGCGCCATTGGCCATCGATGCGCCGGTACTCGTCGGCATAGAGTCCAAGAAGCAGCAAAGGATTGGGGTCCGGCTTGGATGCCGTTTCGAAATCGATCAGATAGCAGCGACCTTCGGCAGTGTCCGGTCCGGTCAGCTTGATCCAGTGGTTGACGATCGCATGCAGGAAGGGATAGCTGCCATGATGATCCCGATCAAACAGCTTGAAAGCTTCACTCAGACCGCTGCGTATGGCTGCTAAGCCTTCCATCTTTCCCACAGTGACCTCCACCACGGCATCTGCCGAGAAGACTTGGTCCAGTGCGGCGATGTTGTTGCTATCGAGGTGGTGCGCGTAGAGAGTACGGAGATTGCGAATTTCTTCGCGGTCGAACAGTGCTTGGATGGTGTTGTCCATTGAAATGGTTCCTTTAGTTTTTGTTGATCAGGCGTAGGTGACGCCAATGTCGAACGTCGGGATTTCTGCGTCAGTGAACCAGCCAGGGCGGTAGTCAAACCAGCAAATACGCCATTGGCCATCGCCCTCCAGTCGTAAACGGAACTGGTAGTGGGCACCGTAGAGCGTGCGCCCAGCTTCATCGACAGGACGCTCTGGGACAATGCGTGCCACGATCATTCGCGCATGATGGCCATCAGCCTCAAGCTCTACCCGTAACACCTCGGCGAAATGCTGCATCCACGGCCAATGCCGGCGAAAGCTCTTTTGCTGCCCGATGATGGTGTGGCGACCTTGTAATTGCCCGATTGGCGTAAATCCACCGGCCGCGTCATCGGTATAGCTGTCGCTGAGCAGTGCGATGTCACCCTGGTCGATGGCCCATGCGTACTTGCTGTAAAGCTGCCTTACCGCGTCTTGCGCGCTCGCTTGCGGCAGCGCATCGCCAATCAAGGCCCACGGCGAATCCAGCTCGCTGACGATCACCGGTGGTTCGTCACCCAACTGCCAGCCCACGTCGCTTGGCGGCTTGCGCCAATGCGCCGCCAAGGACGGATCGCCTTTGCACCAATTCACCTGAATGCGGGCATCGAACAGTAACCATTGACCTTCCGGGCCATGAGACTGAAACCGGAGAACCACACTGGCGCCGAACAGAAATTGTTGCTGCCCACTGCTAAACAGGCCAATGACATAGGCGCTGGTGGCTGCTTGCCCGTCCTTGCCAATAACGATGGCGTGATTGCAGGTGCGCATCCAAGCCAAGGCAGCAGCATCGCCCGCCAGCAAACGTCCCCAGTCGCCCGCTCCCCGTCCTTCGCCATGTTGGCTGCTGGTCAGGGTGGCATCCTCAGCCAGATTCGAAGTCAGATCCAGCCACTGCCCGCGCAACCATGCTGCAAAAAAATTGTCCTGTAAGGCATTCAGAACCGAGCAGGCATCGTTGTAGATCAGCATTGCAGATCCAATACCGTCGCGGAGTTCGCCGATTCGGTATAGCGCGGATAGTCGGTGTAACCGCGCGCGCCGTGCAAGCCGTAGAGAGTGTCGCGCTGGGCTTGTGCCAGTGGCCACCCATTGGCGATGCGCTCCACCAGATCCGGATTGGCGATAAAGGGGGTACCAAAACCGATCAGATCCGCTTTGCCAGCCTTTAAGGCCGCTTCTGCACTGGTTTTGTCGAAGCCACCGGCGACGATCAACGTGCTGGAGTAGGCCTTGCGGAATTCATCGATGAAAGCGGTCTCACAATCGGCACCGATGGTTCTCTGATCGCTCAAGTGAACATAGGCCAGATCGCGTCTACCCAGTTCGGCTGAGGTCCCACTTCGGTATGTTGCTGATGTCGGCTGTACACCTGAAACCGCCCGAAAGGTCTACGGTGACAGCCTGCCCTCCCATGCCCGCTACTGAGCGCAGACAGTGAGGTTACTGCGTGGACATGGACGACAGCAATCACTGCAAAGCCGACACAGGCCCACAAAACCTGGACGATCGCAATCGATCGATTTGCGACAACCGCAGATTGGTCATCAGCGATCACAAGGAATGCTCGAACCTCTGCTGGTTGATAAGCAGTACACCGCTCTTAGGTTTTGAGCCAAAAATATGAGCCTCGCAAGGCTGCAGTGAGGAACTCAGATGCCCGGCTCAAAAGGCATAGATCTAATTCTCATGTCAGATAGCTCTTTTGCAGCATGTACATGCGCAGCACGCTCCGATACTTGCCGTTGGCAAAAAACTCATCGACCAGTTCACCTTCCGGTTGAAAGCCAAGCTTCGTATAGACATGGATAGCTTTTGGATTTTCCTTGTCTACATGCAAAAAAATCTTGTGTAGATTCAGCACCTTGAAACCGTAGTCGAGTGCCAAGCGGGTGGCACGCGTTGCAATTCCCTTACCTTGCTGATCCGGTGCAACAATGATTTGGAATTCAGCACGACGATGGATCAAGTCGATCTCAACCAACTCCACCAAGCCCCCTCGTGCACCTTCGTGCTCAACCACAAAGCGACGCTCAGTTTGATCGTGGACGTGAGAGTCATAGAGGCTGATCAATTCATCGAAGGTCGCATACGGCTCCTCAAACCAGTAACGCATGATGCTGGCGTTGTTATCCAGATGGTGCACAAAGCGTAAGTCTTCACGCTCCAATGGTCTAAGTTGAATGGTCGTCGTCATAAATTTTTGTTCAGTTATTTGATAAAGCGGCTTGGTGCACACGTATTACCAATGATTAATCAATTCTTGATTTAATAAAAGTTTAGTTTGATCAGTAAAATTGATTGATGGAATGGACACTTGAACGTTTGAGCCAGTTTGTCGCTGTCGCGGACCATGGCTCCATGACTCAGGCCGCGCGGCGCCTGGGCCGTGCTCAATCTGCGGTGAGCATGGCCATGGGCCTACTAGAGGCGGATCTAGGACTGGAGCTATTCCATCGCGTTGGGCGCTCGGTACGACTCACCCTGGCGGGCGAGGTCATGTTGCAGGAAGCACGAGCCCTACTCAATCAGGCGCATGCGCTAGACCTGCGAGCGCGTGAACTGTCTCGAGGGCAAACAGCAAAACTGTGCGTGGCTATTGATGAGGCTCTGCCTTATCCGCCGATTGCGAGGCTTTTACAGGAGTTGGCGCAGCAATTTCAGGCATTGGAGCTGACCCTGCTCAATGGCACGGCGGCAGAAGTCGCACAGTGCGTGCAGTCGGGTCGTGCCGAGCTTGCCCTTCAGTTCGACCGAGGTCCGGTCGACGCGCAGTTTGCCCAGCGCTATGTAGCCGGCGTCCCGCAGATGGTGTTCGTCTCGCGCAGCCATGCATTAGCTCGATGCAGCGCAATTACGCGAGAAGAACTGGCTGCCCATCGGCAGTTGGTGATGCACATTGAGGGCGTTGAAGACTTGGTGATCAGCCCTCGCATCTGGCGCTCAGAAAGCTTTTATGTGCTTGCAGACATGCTGGCCGATGGCATCGGCTGGGGAATACTTCCACGCAACATCGCCCAGTCGCCTGATATTGAGCCCCGCATCGTGGGGCTGGACTGCCAGGAACTGAGTCTTCCACCGTTGGCGGTGCGCATGCTCAGCTTGCAGGGCGCGGAGTTGGGTGATACGGCTTTATGGATTGAGCAACGACTGGCAACACTGCTGTCTAACTGATCAAGTGTCTGGGTGTCTTCTGGATGTAGTGGCGTGAGCGGGGTATGCCTGTGGTACGCCGCAAGTGCTCTGGAAGCGCCTTCTTCAAACCCCCGCGTGTTTGGACGAACAGCGTGCGAAAGATGGCCTCGTGAGACTCCTGCAAATCCTTTTCGCCCGGGTAGATTCGTTAAAGCCCCCTGCTATGTACTCGGGTGACGACTGACGATGGAGGTCGCTCGTTTCAAGCGTAGAGCCACGCAGCGGTTTGAGCGGCTGCTATTGCCATGTCACAGCATCTGTTGACACTAAAGTAACTTCAAACTTTAAGGTTCTGGCACAGCACTCTCAATTCACCTTCATATGTCTACTCCATCTCCGTCGCAGAACAAATTTTCGTGGTTATTTTTGCGAGTCCCTCCGGTGGCGCTATTCGCTTTTTTCGCCGCCTTGATGTGGTTTCTGCCTGGTGTCTTCACGATCGTGATCCCGGGTGTATGGACGGTGGCCACATTGCTGGCTAGCGTGGGTAGCGCATTCTGTATTGCTGGTGTTCTGGAATTTAGGAATGCCAAGACCACAGTTAACCCAACCAATCCACAGGCCTCGACAGCGCTGGTAGTTCGCGGTGTTTATCGTTGGACACGCAATCCCATGTATTTGGGATTCGCATTTTTACTTTTGGCCTTCGCAATGTGGCTGGGCAAGATGTCAGCGATGCTCATGGTTCTGCTGTTCATGGCCTATCTGCAGCACTTCCAGATACGGCCCGAGGAGGATGCATTGCACGTGCGATTTGGATCTTCCTTCGACGCCTATTGTCAGCAGGTGCGACGCTGGCTTTAGGTTCGAGCAACAACTCATGCTGACTGATGGTCCTGGATCGTGTCGTATCGACGCTTTCGGCCAAAAGCAGTCCATGAGCTTGGGCTACTAAATCTCAGAAGACCGCAGACATTTATTTCGCATGGATAGAACTGTCACCCTCTGCACCCGTGCGCACACATGCACTGCTGTGCTGTTTAGTACAAGCGCTAACTCGCTGTCTGAGATGTTTAGCTGACTGGCGCTTTCAGTTATACCCTCTCCTAAAACTATTTAGGTTTCAGAAAATATGCATGTCACGCTTCTCAAAGCAACTGATGCGATGATGTATCGAAGGCTGATGCTGCAAGCATATGAACTTGCTGCAGACGCTTTCACTTCCACCGCTGAAGAAAGAGCAGCAGAACCTGAGACTTTTTGGATGAAGCGTGTGGCTGATCCCACTGGTTTAGAAGCTGCGTTTGGAGCATTCGATGGCCATGATCTTGTTGCAACGGTCGCTCTGCAGTTCTCGGGAAAGCCTAAAACCAAGCACAAAGCGAAGATCATTGGCATGTTCGTTGACTCAAAAGTCAGAGGATTGGGCATAGGTCGTGCCCTGCTCGAAGCAGCCATAACATACGCTGAAGCTAAGGAAAGCGTCCTTCAACTCACTCTTACGGTCACCGAAGGCAATGAACCTGCAATAAGTCTCTACAAATCCATGGGGTTCCAAACGTTTGGGCTAGAGCCTATGGCAATCCTTACTCCAGATGGCTACAAAGCCAAGATTCACATGTGGCGTTCGATTCAGCGCAAGCCTTAAAGAGTCCGGAGTTCATCACAGCGACATTTGACATCAAGAAAAGTACTGAAGGAATGTCCGCTTTGGGCTGTGGATTCAACCGATCGATGCGACAGCCGTGGAACGGTCAGAAGCAAACGGTCGCCGCTCCCATTTCCTCATGAAAACATTTCCTCCAAGAATTCGGCCTGCATCTGTCACAGACGTGAGTGCAATGTTCAAAGTCAGAGCATCGGTTGGAGAAAACACGATGACTGGCGAAGAGCTTGCAGCGATTGGCGTCACGCCGGAAGCCATCGTCCTTGCCATAGAAAGCGGACCTTGCGCTTGGGTTTCAACCATCGATGAGGAGGTTGTTGGCTTTGCAATGGTCGGTTTGGACGACGCTTGCCTGTTCGCACTGTTCGTGTTGCCGGAACATGAGGGTCGCGGTATAGGCACGCGTTTGGCCCAGACATGTGAAGCCGCATTATTTGAGCGGCACCCTTGCGCGTGGCTCGAAACCGCCGCCGGGAGCCGCGCTGCGCGACTCTATCGTCACCTCGGATGGGGTAGCGAGGTCGAGCTTAGTGGCGGAGACATCCGAATGAAGAAACAGCGGCCATGACCGCTTTGGGTCATTTTTCGACTGCCCCAAACGACTCGTTGCAATCGTCTACAGGCCTGTCTGAGCGATTAGGGTCTCATCGTCTTCTAATCGTTCATGAGGTCAGGGCAAGGGCCTTGCCCTGAGGTTTAGTCCTCACTAGCGCGCGGGTAGCCTGCATCTGCCCAGCGTTGCGCAGATGTACGGGTGAGGCTGTGATCGGGGCGGGCTTGCACCTTGGCCAACTGGCTGCCGTCTGCAGCAGTGGCTGTGAGAGTGGCTGTGGGGTTCTCCTCATCAGGCTCAATATCCAGCGCCACCGTCACGCGCAATCCACGAACTTCAATCTCAATCGCTTTGTGCAGCAGCGCTGCCTGGTGCTGCTCGTGCCGACGTATTATTTCGTTGGCAGTTTTCACCAACGTATTGAAGGCTGACACGTCGAGTGGCTTGGGACTCTTCTTGTCACGGCCCATGGTCCATGGGCCGACCAATGCCGGTTCCGCTTGGCCGTCTTGGGTCATTGATACAGCCCAGCCATCGTCGTCTTCATTCTTGATGACGCGGGCTTCCCAGCCCTTGTGATGCCAAAGGCGGTCTTCGAAGATGGAGAGGTCTTCTTGTTCGAGTTCTACTGACATGCTTGGCCTTTTTTTGCAGCTAACAAATCCAAAGTCTACTGTGCATTTATACAGCCTTATGAAACTGGGCCTAAGGCAAGGTAGAAATTCCTGAGCTGTACGCGTGATTAAGAACGCTAAAAGTGCTTTCATCCATGAAGGATGCGTATCGCTGCGCATGGTGGATTGAACTTGAGCCAGCACTTGTTCTGCGCGTAGGATGCGTAGGCCCCTCTCGTCGAAATCCCATTGAATGTGCAAGCAGGAGGGCAACATTTCCAGACTACGGAGTTAAATCATGAGCGACAAACCCACAATCGTCTTGGTGCATGGCTTCTGGGGAGGGGCTGCACATTGGAGCAAGGTTATCGTTGAACTTTCACGCAGGGGCTATACCAAGCTGCGCGCGGTTGAGATGCCGCTGACGTCGCTGGCCGATGATGCTGAGCGCACGCGCAAGATGGTGGCGCAACAGCCGGGCCCGGTGCTGCTGGTTGGCCATTCTTACGGTGGTGCGGTCATCAGCGAAGCAGGGGACATGGGTAATGTGGTCGGCTTGGTCTATATCGCGGCCTTTGCGCCCGACGCCGGCGAAAGCCCGGCCAGTATCAGCCAAGCCCACCCGCCTGCCGCAATTGCCAATCTTGCGCCCGACAGTGATGGCTACCTGTGGGCACGGTATGACAAGTTTCACGAGAGCTTCTGTCAGGACTTGACCCCAGATGAAGCACTGATCATGGCGGTGACGCAGAAAGCGCCACTGGCTAGCACCTTTGGCGACAACGTCACAGCACCAGCATGGAAGAACAAGCCCAGCTGGTACCAGATTTCCAGCGAAGACCGAATGATTCATCCGGAAAACCAAAAGATGATGTCGGCCCGCATGAATCCGCGCAAGGTGCTCACCTTGGCAGCAAGCCATGCGTCCCTAGCGTCGAGGGCAGCCGAGGTGTCGGCGCTGATAGATGAGGCGGCTACCGAGCTCAGCAAACACTAAGTATGCAGGGGCAGCTTGTGGATGGAAGAACTATCCTTTTTGTCCGCTCCGTCCGCTGCTCGTATTGCGACTTGAGGGCGTTTAAGCCCGCCCCTCTCGTAGCGGCAGACTGGCAGCCATTGCCATTTCGTGCCGCTTGCGACTTACGACTGACCGCTGAATTTCGGCGTAATTGACTTCTTTTGCGGTTACCAACTTTCGCCCCGCAAAGCTGCGCACCGGTCAATGCAGCCATGCACCCTCACAACTTTCAGCTAACGTCAGCGGCGCAGCCATCCCCGGCGCTTGGGTCATCAGGGATATGGAGTACGGGTGCACTGCCCTGCACCAGTTGCTGCAAGGCTTGTTGCCAGGCTTGCTGGGTACCAATGCGCTGCATGGGCGGCAGCGCGGCAACCAGGCGTTTGCCGTAGGCCTTGGTGCGCAGGCGTGCATCTGCCACCACCAAAATACCCTGGTCCGTCTCCCGCCGGATCAAGCGCCCAGCTCCTTGCTTGAGGGCCATGCAAGCCTCAGGCAGCATGTAATCGGCAAAAGGGCTGCGCCCCAGCATCTCCATCTGCCGTGAGCGCGCCTCCACCAGCGGATCATCGGGGGGCGGAAAAGGCAGCTTGTCGATGACCACCAGTTGCAACGCATCACCAGGAATGTCAACACCTTCCCAGAACGTGGAAGACGCCACCAGAATGCAGCCGCGGCCATGGAGCGTGCCTGCGCGAAAGCGCTCCATCAGCACATGTTTAGGGCCCTGGCCTTGCACCAGCACGTCCATGGGTTCCAGTAACCCAAAGCGCTGTTGCAGGTGCTGGCCAATGGCATCGAGCGCTTTGAGCGTGGTGGTGAGCACCAAGGTGCGCCCTCCCAAGGCTGCAGCGCCATCGCCCGCCAATTGCGCTACAGCCGCGCTGTGCGCCACTTGCTGGGCGGGCTCTGGAATGTCCTCAGGCACATACAGCACAGCCTGGCTGGCGTAATCAAAGGGGCTGTCCACTCTGAGCACCTGAGCCTGACGCAGACCACAGGTTTCAGTGAACCAGCGCAAGTCTTCGTCATCTCCCAGCGTGGCAGAGGTAAACACCCATGCTTTGCTGGGTTGCAAGGCAGGATCGGCATCGTCTGGTGGCTGCATGTGTTCACGCATCAAATGCGCAATGGTCAGTGGTGACTCCATCAACCGCAGGTGGTGGCGCGTTACTTCAAGCCAGCGCACGGCATCATCGGGCACCGGCTGCGCAAAGCTGGCCAGTTGCGAAAGCAGGCGTGCGCCGCGCTCATACAGGGCCACCAGGGCATGGGCGGTTTCAGTCACCTTGGCCAAGACCAGCAACAAGGCGCGCAAGGATTGCCCCACGGCATGCAGGCCACTGCGCCAGGCGTTGTCAGACACGCCTTCGGGCGCGGCCCCCAGCCACCGCAGGCGGCTGCCCGGGGTAATGTTGGCCCCCACGGCACGCCATTCATTGAGCGCGTGCTCAAGCTGCCCCAGCAATTGCATCCAGTCCGCCAGACCGCGCGCATGCAACGTTACATCTGCCAGCACATCCTTGATGTAGTTTTGCAACTGGCGCGTTCCCAGCACCCAACCGGCAAACTGAATGCCTGTTTCATTGAGTTGGTGCGCTTCGTCAATGACCACCACACCAGCTGTTGGCAGCAGTTGCGCCACGCCAGAATCGCGCACTTCCATGTCGGCAAAAAACAGGTGATGGTTGACCACGCAGACATCAGCTTGCAGTGCCTGAGCACGTGCCGTGTTGACGTGACATTGCTCCCAGTGCGCACAACTGCTGCCCACGCAGTTGTCTTTGGTGGATGTAACCAAGGCCGCCACCGTAGAGTTTTCTGCCAGCCCAGGCAGCTCGGCTAAATCTCCTGAGCGCGTACCACGCGACCAGTCTTGCACGCGCGCCACTGCACGCAACACTTGCGGATCCAGCGGCACTTTGCTCTGGTGCACCTGCCCCAGGCGATGCAGGCAAAGATAGCTGGAGCGCCCTTTCAAGCGTGCCACACGCAGTGGCAGGCCCAGCGCCTGTACCAACCGGGGCAGATCACGCAGGTACAACTGGTCTTGCAGCGCCTTGGTGGCCGTGGAAACCAGCACGCGCTGCCCACTCAAAAGCGCAGGCACCAGGTACGAGAAGGTTTTGCCCACCCCGGTGCCCGCCTCCACTACCAGCACGCCACCATCTTCAATCGTCTGTGCCACCGCCATCGCCATCTCGGTTTGCCCGGCGCGGGGGCGAAAGTGTGGCTCTGCACGCGAAAGCCAGCCGTCTTGTGCAAAAGCGGCGGCCACTTGGTCGTGCAAACTCATGGGCTGGTGAATTGAGGTATCAAAAAAGTAGCTTAAAGCGCTTTATACATGCGGTTTTCAAATACTTTTCTATTCGAAACCCTTACAAACACAGCGCTGGAAGCTCCTATTTCTTTAAGGTTTGGGCAATTCTGATGGAATTGGCAACGGCACACCCTTGCGATTGGCAATGTCATTGGCTTTGCTGGCACGGCGCGCTTGTGCGGCTTTTTGCTTGTCTTGCGCGTCTTTTTGGGCATTGGCGCTGCGCTCAGCCTCGGTCATTTCACGGCTGGCCGTGTCTTGCTGGTGCCTTTGCACCCGCGCAGCTTGTGCAGCCGCACGTTCACCGGCTACAGTGCCACGCTCAGACAGCGCCTGCTCCACATCCGCCTGCGATTTTGCCGGGTGCGCCCCCCCCGACTCCTGGGAGCGAGATGTGGCGTTGACAGGGGCAGGAACGCGCTTTTCGCTGCGTTTTTGCTCAATGGTGCGCAAACGCTCTGCTGCTTTTTCCTGCCGCTCTGCACTGTTGAGCTGCAGTTCGCGCTCATGGAGCACCGTGTCTTGCTCACGCGCCTTGCTGCGCACTTCGCGCAAGCAGCTTTCGACCGCAAAGCGCTGCCAGCACTCTTTTTCCGCTTCCAGCTTGCGCTGCTGAATCTGGGCGCGCTGGGCCGCAATTTCTTGGCGCTCTTTCGCACGCTGCTGCGCACCGTGTTGCAGCTCGGCCTGGTGCGCCTGCTCGCTCACAGCATTTACAGGCTGTGCGAAAGCAGTCAAGGTCAGCGTGCCCAAGGCAAGCACACTCAGAGTACGGGAGAGCAAGCAAGAAGATTTCATAGCGCCTAAGTTCAGGTCAGTCCTGTATCTACCACCCGACGTTCGAGGGCAAGGAATTCCTGAGATTGCATTTCGTTCAAGCGTGACACTGTACGCGGAAATTCGTGCGCCAGCGGCCCTTCGGTGTACAGCTGCTCGGGCGGCACTGCGGCGGACATGACCAGCTTGACACGGCGGTCATACATCACATCAATCAGCCAGGTAAACCGGCGTGCAGGAGACGCCATATTCACAGGCATGAACGGCACGTTGGACAGCAGCACGGTGTGAAATTGCGAGGCAATTTCCAGGTAATCATTTTGCGAGCGCGGGCCCCCGCACAGCTCACGGAAGTCAAACCAGATCACGCCACCGGCACGGCGCAGTGCAGGAATTTCACGTGACTCAATCTTGAACATGGGCTTTTCGTCGGGCACATCGGCCAGTTGCTCAAAAGCCTCCTGCATGGAGGCATCGGCCTCTGGCCCCAGCGGGCAATGGTATAGCTGCACCATCTCCAGCGTGCGGCGGCGGTAGTCTGTGCCGTTGTCTACATTCACCACATCCATGCGGGTGTTGAGCAGGTCAATCGCTGGCAGGATACGGTCGCGGTGCAGGCCATCTGGGTACAGGCCATCGGGCGTGAAATTGGAAGTGGTCACAAAACCCACGCCATTATCAAACAGCGACACCAGCAAGCGGTACAAGATCATGGCGTCGGTGATGTCCGCCACGTGAAATTCGTCAAAGCAGATCAGCTTGTAGCGCTTGGAAATCTTCAGCCCCAGGGCATCCAGCGGGTTTTGCGTACCTTGCAGCAGGTGCAGCTCACGGTGCACCTCGCGCATGAATTCGTGAAAGTGCAAACGCACTTTGCGCTTGATGGGCACTGCATTGAAAAAACAGTCCATCAGAAAGCTTTTTCCGCGCCCTACCCCGCCGTACATGTACACGCCACGCGGAATCTCTGGTTTCTGAAAAATCTTCTTGATCGCGTTCGATCGCTTGGATTTGTACGCCGCCCAGTCGTCGGCACAGCGCTGCAGCGCATCTACGGCGCGCAGCTGGGCGGGGTCGGCGGTAAAACCTTTAGCGGCGAGTTCGGCCTCGTAGGCCGCACGGACAGACAGACTCATGCTCATCCAGCTTTCTCATTGTGCTCCCACAACCCGTAGGCAGAGAAACACAAACCTTTAAAACGATAGCGCCAAGCGCAGGCTAAACCTGGGCTTGGCGGCTATGTAACTTCTAAAAAAAGATTAGAAGTTCAGCGTACGCTTGTCCACCGCCAAAGCGGCTTCCTTGGTCGATTCCGACAGCGAAGGGTGTGCGTGGCAGATGCGGGCGATGTCTTCGGCCGAGGCCTTGAACTCCATCGCTACCACGGCTTCAGAGATCAGCTCCGAGACCATGGGGCCAACCATGTGCACGCCCAGAATTTCGTCAGTTTCAGCGTCAGCAATGAACTTCACCATACCGGTGGTGTCACCCAGCGCACGGGCACGGCCATTGGCCAGGAAGGGGAAAGAGCCCGCCTTGTACTTCACGCCTTCAGCCTTGAGCTGCTGCTCATTGCGGCCCACCCACGCCACTTCAGGGCTGGTGTAAATCACGGAAGGCAGTGTCGCAAAATTCACATGACCATGCTGGCCAGCGATGCGTTCGGCCACGGCCACGGCCTCTTCTTCAGCCTTGTGTGCCAGCATGGGGCCGCGCACCACGTCACCCACCGCCCACACGCCAGGCAGGTTGGTCTTGCAGTTGTCGTCCACCACGATCTGACCACGCTCGTCCAGCGCCAGGCCCACCGCTTCAGCGTTCAGGCCGTTGGTGTTGGCAGTACGGCCAATCGAGACGATCAGCTTGTCGGCTTCCAGCGTCTGTGCTTCGCCCTTGGCGTTGGTGTATTCCAGCTTCACGCCCTTGCCTGAAGTGTCAACGTTGCCAATCTTCACGCCCAGCTCAATCTTCAGACCTTGCTTGTCGAAAGCCTTCTTGGCTTCCTTGGCGATTTGCTCGTCCACGGCGGGCAGGAACTTGTCCATACCTTCCAGCACGGTCACTTCGGTACCCAGACGGCGCCATACGGAGCCCATTTCCAGACCGATCACGCCAGCGCCAATCAGCAGCAGCTTCTTGGGCGCAGCACCGATATCCAGCGCGCCGTCGTTGGACAGCACTTTTTGTTCATCAAAAGGCAGGCCAGGCAATGCACGGGCATTGGAGCCAGTTGCCACTACCACCTGCGGTGCCACCAAAGTCTCTTCAGCCTTGCCTGCCACCTTGATCTCGTAACCGCCTTCAACGGCCTTGGAGAACGATGCTGTGCCGTGGAAGAAGGTGACCTTGTTCTTCTTGAACAGGTACAAGATGCCGTCGTTGTTTTGCTTCACGATGGCGTCCTTGCGGGCGATCATCTTGCTCACATCCATAGCCACTTCGCCGGTGCTGATACCGTGGTCAGCAAAATGCAGCTTGGCATGTTCAAAGTGCTCGGACGACTGCAGCAGCGCCTTGGAAGGAATGCAGCCAACGTTGGTGCAGGTGCCGCCAGGTGCTGGGGTGCCGGTCTTGGTAGACCATGCATCAATACAGGCCACGTTCTTACCCAGTTGGGCAGCACGAATGGCTGCGATGTAGCCGCCGGGGCCGGCGCCAATCACGATAACGTCAAATTGCTTGCTCATAACTCAAAATCTCTTGTCTGAAGTGCTTGGAAAAAACCCACCGCTGGGCGTGGCCGAGGGTGGGTTTTATCGATCTGTGAACCCGTAGCAATTACAGGTCAAACAGCAGGCGCGATGGGTCTTCCAGCGCATCCTTCATGGCAACCAGGCCCAGCACGGCTTCGCGGCCGTCAATGATGCGGTGGTCATACGACATGGCGAAGTAGTTCATGGGGCGAACCACAACCTGGCCGTTTTCCACCACAGCACGGTCCTTGGTGGCGTGCACGCCCAAAATAGCGGACTGTGGAGGGTTGATGATGGGGGTGGACATCATGGAGCCGAAAGTACCGCCATTGGAGATGGAGAAAGTACCGCCAGTCATTTCTTCCAGACCCAGCTTGCCGTCAGCAGCCTTCTTGCCAAATTCAGCAATCTTCTTTTCGATGTCGGCAAAGCTCATCTGGTCAGCATTGCGCAAGATAGGCACAACCAGACCACGGGGCGAGCCCACTGCAATACCGATGTCAAAGTAGCCGTGGTAGACGATGTCGTTACCGTCCACCGATGCGTTCAGCACGGGGTACTTCTTCAGTGCGTGCACTGCGGCCTTCACAAAGAAGGACATGAAGCCCAGCTTCACACCGTGTTCTTTGGTGAAGTCGTCCTGGAACTTCTTGCGCAGGGCCATCACGGGAGCCATGTTCACTTCGTTGAACGTGGTCAGGATGGCGTTGGTCGATTGCGATTGCAGCAAACGCTCAGCCACACGTGCGCGCAGACGTGTCATGGGCACGCGCTGCTCTGGGCGACCCGACAGGTCTTCCTTGACTGCAGGAGCGGCCACTTGGGGCAGCGCAGCCTTGGGTGCACCTGTAGGAATGCTTGCACCAGCCTTGATGGCGGACAGTGCATCACCCTTGGTTACGCGGCCATCCTTGCCGGAACCTGCCACATTGGCAGCCGACAGGTTGTTCTCAGCCAAAATTTTGGCAGCAGCGGGCATCGCCACATCACCCTTGTTGGCAGCAGCGGCAGGCGCAGCGGCCACAGGTGCAGCAGCAGCGGGTGCGGCAGCAGGAGCAGCAGCACCGGCAACAGCTTCGGAGTCGATCTTGGCGATCAACTGCTCTGCCGTCACGGTAGCGCCGTCACCTTGCAAAATCTCTGTGATCACGCCAGCCGAGGGGGCAGGCACTTCCAGCACGACTTTGTCGGTTTCAATTTCGATCAGGATTTCGTCCACTGCGACGGCTTCGCCAACCTTTTTCTTCCAAGTCAGCATGGTCGCTTCAGCGATGGACTCGGACAGCTGGGGAACTTTAACTTCTACGATTGCCATTTTGAATTCTTTCCAAAAAGTGTTTGACCCCCTGCGTCACGCGCAGGGGTTGTCAGCTTTGATTACTTGGTCAGGACAAAACCCTTGAGCTTGGAGAACGCGGCTTCGACCAGGTTCTTTTGCTGCTCTTGGTGCAGGTGTGCATAACCAACGGCTGGAGATGCAGAGGCAGCACGACCAGCGTAACCCAGCTTTTGGCCTTCTTGCATGTTTTCGTAGATGTTGTGCTGAATGAAGAACCACGCACCTTGGTTTTGCGGTTCGTCCTGGCACCACACCAAGTCCTTGGCGTTAGGGAACTTCTTGAGTTCAGCCTCAAAAGCCTTGTGAGGGAAGGGGTAAACCTGCTCAACGCGCACGATGGCCACGTCGTCAACTTCCTTCTCTGCACGCTTCTTGACGAGGTCGTAGTAGACCTTGCCAGAACAGGCAATCACGCGCTTGACCTTGTCGCCCTTGGCAACAATCGACTCATCACGCTCACCAATCACGGTCTGGAACGCACCCTTGGTGAATTCAGACAATGGCGAAGTTGCATCCTTGTTACGCAACAGCGACTTGGGCGTCATGATGACCAGAGGCTTGCGCAGGTTGCGCACCATCTGACGGCGCAACACGTGGAAGATCTGGCTGGCCGTAGTGGGCTGCACGATCTGCATATTGGTGTCGGCCGCCAATTGCAGGAAGCGCTCCAGACGGGCCGAGCTGTGCTCAGGGCCTTGGCCTTCATAGCCGTGTGGCAGCATCAATGTCAAACCATTGATACGGCCCCACTTGACTTCACCCGAGGCGATGAACTGGTCAATCACCACTTGCGCGCCATTGGCGAAGTCACCGAACTGGGCTTCCCAGATCACCAATGTGTTGGGATCGTTGGACGCATAGCCGTATTCAAAGCCCAGCACTGCTTCTTCAGACAGGATGGAGTCAATGACCACGAACGGAGCCTGATTTTCAGCCACGTTTTGCAGCGGAATGTAGGTGCCTTCGCTCCACTTTTCACGCTTTTGATCGTGAACCACCGAGTGACGGTGGGTAAAAGTGCCACGGCCACAGTCTTCACCAGACAGACGCACGGGATAGCCAGAAGCCACCAACGATGCGAAAGCCATGTGTTCACCCATGCCCCAGTCCACGTTCACTTCGCCACGGCCCATGGCTGCACGGTCGTCATAAACCTTCTTGACCAGCGAGTGCGGGTTGACAGATTCAGGCAACGTAGTGATCTTTTCAGCCAACCGCTTCCACTCGGCCAGCGGAATGGCGGTATCACCGGCATCAGTCCACTTTTTGCCCAGGAAGGGGCTCCAGTCCACAGCGTACTGGCTCTTGAAGTTGGTCAACACCACTTCTTGTGTGTGACGGCCTTCATCCATGGCAGCGCGGTATGCCTTGGCCATGTCTTCACCCAGCGTGTCACCCAGACCTTGAGCTGCCAGTTTGTCTGCATACAGCTTGCGCGTACCGGGGTGGGCAGCGATGGTCTTGTACATCAGCGGCTGTGTCAGCGCAGGGGTGTCTTGTTCGTTGTGGCCCAACTTGCGGAAGCACACAATGTCCACCACCACGTCTTGCTGGAACTCCATGCGGTAGTCCAGTGCCAGCTGCATGCACAGCGCCACGGCTTCTGGATCGTCACCGTTGACGTGCAGCACAGGCGACTCCACCATCTTCACGATGTCCGTGCAGTAGGTGGTCGATCCCTTGTCGCGGGGGTCAGAGGTGGTGAAACCAATCTGATTGTTGATGATGATGTGCACTGTGCCGCCGGTGGAGTAACCACGGGTTTGCATCAGCGCCAAAGTTTCCTGGTTCACACCTTGGCCAGCAAAAGCTGCGTCACCATGCACCAGCACGGGTAGCACTTGCTTGCCGTGGGGGTCATTGCGACGGTCCATGCGCGAGCGCACAGAGCCTTCCACCACCGGGTTCACAATTTCCAGGTGAGAAGGGTTGAACGCCAGCGACAGGTGAACTGGACCGCCTGCGGTCGACACATCAGAGCTGAAACCCTGGTGGTACTTCACGTCACCAGCAGGCAGCTCTTCGGGTGCTGTGTGGTCAAATTCGGCAAACAAATCCTTGGGCATCTTGCCCAGGGTGTTCACCAGCACGTTCAAGCGGCCACGGTGGGCCATGCCCATCACAACTTCTTGCACGCCTTGCTTGCCACTGGCGCTGATCAGCTCGTCCATCGCAACGATGAACGATTCTCCGCCTTCCAGCGAGAAGCGTTTTTGGCCCACGTACTTGGTGTGCAAATAACGCTCGAGGCCTTCAGCAGCAGTCAAACGATCAAGAATGCGCTTCTTTTGGTCTGCGTTGAGCACGGGCTTGGAACGAATGGTTTCCAAGCGCTGCTGCCACCAGCGCTTTTGCACCTGGTCTGTGGCATACATGTACTCGACACCAATGGTGCCGCAGTAAGTTTCGCGCAGTGCGTTGAGCAACTCGCGCAAGGACATCGTTTCCTTGCCGAAGAATGTGTTGCCAACGTTGAACACGGTTTCCTGGTCGGCATCAGAGAAGCCGTAGAAAGCAGGATCGAGTTCAGGAATTTCGGGGCGCTCAGTACGCTTGAGCGGATCCAGATCCGCCCAACGCTGACCCACGTTGCGGTATGCCGCAATCAACTGCTGAACTGCGGTGCGCTTGCGACCCAACTCAGAATCTGCACCCGAAGCCACCACCACCTTGGTGCCACCTTGCTTGGCGCGTTCAGCGAAAGCATTGATGACTGGGAGATGGGGAACGTCTTTGGCATCTGAGCCATCTACAGCAGGAACGTGCTGCAGGGCGTCGAAGTACTCGCGCCAAGAATCTGGGACGCTACCTGGGTTAGACAGGTAGTTCTCATACATTTCTTCGACATAAGGGGCATTGCCGCCGAAGAGATACGTGTTGCCTTGATAGGCTTGGTAGACAGTGGGCTGATCGCTCATATTCCGCTGACCTCAGCTTTCCTGGAGAAAGCATTAGCTGGTTGGTAAACCTCCCGCGACACGGCTATACCGATTGGCGGATGCGACTGTGGCTAAGGAAGGGCCTGATGTTGCTGACGGTATTGTGCCACTGAAAGCAATAGTTAGCGGTGAAGGTCTTATGTAAGACCGAAGTAAATTGTTCTTGCACTGCAGCAAAAATCGCATTCAGAAAGTACGCACTCAGACCAATACCGCACTATTGCGTTGCTTATTCCGCTATTTGCGCACCTGTAGTCAGGCCTTGCAACCGCTGCATGGGGATATCCATGATGGCGCTTTCCGTTGCACTGGCCGATGTAGTCAAGTGCTGAATCAAGTCCGCCGTGGTCGAACAGCGGGTCATCATCAAGCAGGTGACCTCCACGCCCGCGATACGCGTGGCATGCCAGCATCCTGACTGCATGCATACGCCCTGCCCTTGCGGCACACGGAAAGCCGCCAAGGTGGCCAGGTCGGGACTGCCGTCCACGGCACTTTGGGCAACAATCTGGATGATTTCTCCCGTCAACGGCACGATTGCTTGCTGCGTCAGCAGGTGTTTTTCCAGATTTGAGACTTCCGAAGACCGGTTGCGGTAGTTGACCCACAACAGCTGTGCATCGCCACCCGCGCCGGTATTGAACAGGTGTTCCTGCCAAAAATCGGTGGCAGGGTTCGAAAACAGCGACACGCCATTACCATCCGGCATAGGTTTACCCAGCATCCAGCCGTAAGGCCGGAACGCGTCCGGTGTCAGATCATTAATGTCCAATTTACCAATGCTAGTCATGCAGATCCCTGTAATGGCCTGGCTGGCTGGCCGCGTTCAGGAAACTCGACCTCATCGCCCAAGTTGCTGCACGCAGACGTTGCCCATCTGTTGAGACACAAGCAACTCGCGTACATTCCGGATATTCCCTGCTCTTGGTGCCCTGCACTTTTGGCTCATGCCTTCTCAAAAAACTACCAATAAAACTTTCCTACTGCTGCTTGCTGCAGTAAGCGCTGGTTTTGCCATGATTCTGTGGCCATTCATAGGCGCAGTATTTTGGGCACTGGTCTTAGCGATTTTGTTTCATCCCCTTAACAAAAAGCTTTTACACAGATTTCCCAATAAACCCAATTTAACGGCATTGGTCACGCTCGTCCTGTGTCTGCTGGTGGTCATCTTGCCACTGGTCCTTATTGGAACGTCGGTCGTCAATGAGACAGTGCTTATCTACAACCGCATGTCCTCTGGTCAGCTGGACTTCGGCAATTACTTTCAGCAAATCAATGCCGCCATGCCCGGATGGCTTTTGCAATTTTTAGAGCGCATCGACCTGGCTTCCGCCCGAGAAATTCAAGACAAACTCTCGGGCGTTGCCGCAGAAGCCGGAAAATTGATTGCTGGCAAAGCCATGGAGGTTGGGCAAAACACACTGGGCTTTGTCGTGAGCTTTGGTGTCATGCTTTATTTGCTATTTTTCCTGCTGCGTGACGGAACCTGGCTGGCTACTCGCATCCGCGATGCCATTCCCATGGAAAAAGACCACAAGCAAAGTTTGATCGAAAAATTTGCTACGGTGATTCGGGCCACGATCAAAGGCAATCTTGCAGTGGCTACAGCACAAGGTGCATTGGGCGGCTTGATTTTCTGGATTCTTGATATTCAAGGCCCCGTGCTGTGGGGTGTTTTGATGGCTTTCCTGTCGTTGCTACCTGCCGTAGGCGCTAGCTTGATATGGGGCCCTGTGTCCATTTACTTTCTCGCTACTGGCAGCCCGACACAAGGGCTGGTTCTTGCAGCTTATGGTGTCCTCGTTATCGGCTTGGTTGACAACGTGCTTCGCCCTATCCTGGTCGGCAAGGATACCAAGATGCCTGACTACATTGTCTTGATCTCAACATTAGGCGGCATGTCTATTTTTGGACTCACGGGCTTTGTCATTGGCCCTGCTATTGCTGCCTTATTTATTGCATGCTGGGATATTTTTAGCCCGCAGCAACTACACGAATAAGGTCAAACAGAGCCTTCACGAAATAATCCGCCAGTTGGCGGATTATTTGTTTCTAAGTACGCGGCAATCCGCTAATCACCACTCGCCCACGCTGCGAACGATGTGATCAAAATCTTGCGGCAGACTTGCTGAATGACCAGGAACGCTTTGAGAAGCAGCTGCGCCTATTGATCCAGCGCCCAAACCTTGACCCAGCTGCATCGAGGATGGCAGCGGCGGCGGCTCCAGATGCTCTCGACCAAATGTATGACTGGCAAGCAGGCTATGCGTAGAAGGCAGCGTGGGCATGGCAGTTATCTCCTTGGACACACTTTAAAAAGATACAGCCCTGCAGCCCGTAGGACAGCTCGCTTTTGGCATGTCGCTCAATGCACTGTCGCGAACGGAGATTACAAAGCCCTGCACTGCGGGCCCACGCCCTTGGTTTAAGCTCGCTGGCCTATGCCGCAGACCATTGCCCGTGCTACGCACCACGAACTAATCATCAAGAAAAGCCGTTTCATTTGTTGTGTGCAACCTATGCAAGATCGACCCACAGCCCAGGCTGTAGTCGATGCACTGCGCAAAGATCACCCTGGTGCCGCTCATGTTTGCTGGGCACTGCTGGCGGGCGGGCAATCGGCTGCAGTGGATGATGGAGAACCCAGTGGCACTGCGGGCCGCCCCATGCTAGAAGTGCTGCGACACCAAGAATTAGAAGGGGTTTTGGCCACCGTGGTGCGCTACTTTGGAGGCATCAAATTGGGCGCTGGAGGGTTGGTGCGAGCCTATACAGACAGCGTTGCACAAACACTGCTCCTCGCTGAAAAAATCACATTGCAACGCGTGATCACTCTGCAATGCAGCATTCCTTACTCCATGGAAGGATGGTTGCGGCGCGAACTTGAACTGGCCCAAGCCACGCTGCTGGACGTGCGCCACCAAACTGCGGTGCAGATGCAATGGAGCCTGCCAGAACCACAAAGCGCCGCCCTCATACAGCGCCTGAACGAAGGCGGCCAAGGGCGCATCGACTGGCTGAAGTTCTGGCCCAATTGAAAACACCAATTCCTGATGAAGGCGGCAATTGCACTTTTTATTGCGCTTTTGGTTATGGCACTGCAGTTTTAGAGTCAGTCCATTCTGACTTTCTGACTACATGGGCTCAACATGATGGATCATCGCTACACCAATGCCTTGCGCAACGCGACCAATGCGTGGTCTCACAACCGGGTGACCGACACCACGACCATGCAAGAGCTTAAAAGGCGCGCGCACGCAGAACAAAAAAATACTTCGCAAGAGACAGCAACCACACTCAACGCTACGCAGATGGGCCTTTTGCAACCCGAGCTGGCGCGCTATGGCAACCTGGGCACCAGACTTAATCTATTTGCTTAAGGCGTGAGCCACGCGTTCTGCAGAGGTAAATCGCATTACATTGCGGGGATGAACCACACCACGCCAACGCCAGAACTTGCTGACAAGCCTTCCCACCCTTTGGTTGCTGCACTGACTGCCGTACGCAAGTCACGCCAGATGACGCAGGCCGACCTTGCCAGTCAGGCAGGTTTGTCGCGCATGACGGTACAGCGCCTGGAGAGCAACGGCTTAGACCCCCGACTCTCCACCTTGCAAGAGATGGCTCGGGTGCTGGGCCAAGAGCTGGTTGTCATCCCGGCTCAGGTGCGTGAGGCGCACGATCAGTGGCTACAAGAACGCACTGCGGTGTAAGCAGGGCCACCTCACACACCTGACACAGACTGACTGCAGCAACCCACGAACCATGCTGGCCGCAGATTCCTGCGCTAGCATCGGCGCAGTCCTTTTCTAGGCTCTCATGACATCCACTGCGCCCGCTGCCAGCCCAGCCTCTCCCCGTGCTCTTTTTTGGGCTTTTGCAAGTTTGGCACTTCAAGGCTTTGGGGGTGTTATGGCTGTTGTTCAACGCGAGCTGGTTGACCGCAGGCGCTGGATGACCCAGGAACAGTTCGCACAGGACTGGGCGGTGGCACAGATTCTCCCAGGCCCTAACGTGGTCAACCTCTCCATCATGTTTGGTGAGCGGCACTTTGGCTTGCGCGGAGCTTTTGCAGCCACAGCAGGCATGCTGATTGCGCCCACGCTACTGGTACTGGCTGTCGGCAGCTTGTACCTTCAATGGGCCGACCACCCAGCAGTAGGCGGTGCCTTGCGCGGCATGGGCGCAGTTGCTGCAGGATTGGTCATTGGCACGGGCCTGAAACTTTCAGTGGCACTGCACAAACACCCACTGCCCTTGTGGCTAGGCTGGCTCCTCACCATGCTGGCATTTTCCATGGTGGTCTTTCTGCAGTGGCCCTTATGGTGGGTACTGCCCATTATTGGCGGCATTGGCTGCGGATTAACCTGGCTGCGAACAACGCCATGACTTCTACGCTGACGCCACTGGCTCTGGATGCCTCTGCTTGGCTGCATTTGATTGCCTATTTTTTGTCGCTGTCGTTGCTGTCTGTTGGGGGTGCCATGGCCACTGCACCCGAGATGTACCGACACACCGTAGAACAACAAGGCTGGTTGTCTGCGCAGCAATTTTCCGACTCGATTGCCATTGCCCAAGCAGCTCCGGGCCCAAACATCATGTACGTGGCACTGCTGGGCTGGAACATTGGTCTGAACGCCATGGCGCCATACACCGGCTGGTCTGCTTGGCTGGCTGCTTTGGCCGCTTGCTTGGCCTGCATGGGTGGCATGCTGCTACCAAGCTCTTTACTCACGTGGAGCAGTACCCGCTGGATGCGCCGCAACCACGCATTGCGCAGCGTACGCGCTTTTCGCTGGGGAATGATGCCTCTGGTGGTTGGCATGGTGCTCGCCACAGGCTGGATTCTGGCAGCCCGTGATACCGGCGCAGCACATGCCTGGGCACCATGGCTACTGACTGCCACAGCCACACTTTTCGTCTGGAAAACAAAACTGCACCTGCTATGGATGCTCGCTGCCGGTGCGCTGCTCGGTGCTTTGGGCTGGATTTAGAGCCGCTTCAAACAACGCAGTCCAACAACACTGGCAACACCTGCGCTGCCGGGGCTCGCACCAGAGCATTTGCCAGCATGTCCAGCTCTGTGGCCTGCGGGTTCACCATCACAACCTTGGCTCCTTGCTGATGAGCCTGAAATACCAGACCCGCAGCCGGGTAAACCACGCCCGATGTACCCACCACCAGTATCACATCGCAGGCATTCACCGCTGCCTCTGCGCGCGCCAGCGCATCAACTGGCAAATGCTCTCCAAACCAGACCACGCCAGGGCGCAGCATATTGCCGCAGGTGCTGCAGCGCGGCGGCTGCCCGCCCTGCGCCACAGTCTTTGCCATCTCGCAGCACGGGCCACAGGCATCAAGCCACTGGTTGCGCATTACATCGCCATGCAAGCTAATCACATCGTGGCTACCTGCACGCTGGTGCAAGCCATCCACGTTCTGCGTAATCAAACTTAGCTTGTTGGGGTGTGCTTTTGCAAAAGCGGCCAAAGCCAGGTGCGCGGCATTGGGCTGCACCGCAGCCACCAGCTCGCGGCGGTAGCTGTACCACTGCCACACCCGCTCTGGGTACGCACGAAAGCCAGCCTCAGAGGCCATCTCCTGCGGGTCAAACTGCGCCCAATAGCCCGTGTGCGTATCACGAAACGTAGGCACGCCCGATTCCGCACTGACGCCAGCACCACTCAGAACCACCAAGTGCTGCGCTGCCTGCACCCATTGGCGCGCCAGCCCAAGGTTTTTTGCGCTTTCAACCTCTAAGTCAGGCATGGCGGACGCTAGCAACTCTGGTTTTAAAAACTCAATTAGCCTGACGCTGGCGCACAGCTTCGTATAAACAAACGCCACTGGCCACAGACACATTCAGGCTTTCCACTGCGCCTTGCATCGGAATGCTGATCAGTTCATCACAGGTCTTGCGAGTCAGCTGGCGCATGCCATCACCCTCAGCACCCAGCACCAAAGCCACAGGCCCCTTCAAGTCCACCTGATACAGGTGCTTGTCTGCGTCGCCGCTGGTGCCAATGATCCAGATATTGCGCGCTTGCAGCTCTTTGAGCGTGCGCGCCAGATTGGTCACCATGAAATACGGCACGGTTTCGGCAGCGCCACTGGCCACTTTGGCTACGGTGGCATTGATACCCGAGGAGTGGTCCTTGGGCGCAATCACCGCATGCACGCCTGCGCCATCAGCCACACGCAGGCAAGCGCCCAAATTGTGGGGATCGGTCACGCCATCGAGCACCAACAACAAGGGGTTTTTGACCCCGGCTTCTTCCAGATCATCCAGCAGCTCGTCAAGCGTACGGGTATCTTGCACCTCTTCCACTCGCGCAGCCACTCCCTGGTGGCCATGGCTACCAGCCAGCTTGGCAATGCGCAGGGCATCGGCCTCAATCAGTCGTGCACCAGCTTCTTTGGCTCTTTCCAAAAACTGGCGCATGCGTGCATCACGGCGCGTGGACTCGTAATAAATTTCAATGATGGATTTGGGCGCGGTCTTGAGGCGCACGCCGACGGCATGAAAGCCGAAAAGAACTTTAGGGGACGACATAGGGATGGGATTATCCAGCGAAGCGCGCTTTGCAGAACAGCCGCTTCAAGATACCTTGTGTTGACTTAGATAAATCTTTTGTACCAAAGCATCACTTCATGCCACGCAGTTATGAGGGTATATCAATCAGCATCGAAGCTTGAGCACCTAAACTCGCCGTCTTTCAATGTAAGTGGTGCAAGTTTTTCCATGATCTTTCAACCTTTGCTGAGCTGGTCAAAGCGAACCAGCATCGTCACGCAAATTGTCATTGGACTCGTTTTGGGCATTGCGCTGGCCATCTTGTGGCCACAGGCAGCCCTGCGCGTTGAGTTTCTCGGCACGTTGTTTATTTCCGCGCTAAAGGCCGTGGCCCCCATTTTGGTCTTCGTGCTGGTGATTGCGGCCATCAGCAACCAGCGGCCTGATCAGACCAGTCACCTCAAGCCTATTTTGTGGCTGTATGCAATTGGCACTTTGAGTGCCGCCATTGTGGGCGTCTTTGCCAGCATGCTGTTCCCTACGACGCTGATGCTCAAGGATGCCGCAACGGGCATGGCCGCACCTGGCGGCATTGCTGAAGTGCTGATGCAGCTGTTCAAAAACGCGGTGGACAACCCCGTCAACGCCTTGATGCATGCCAATTACATCGGCATTTTGGTGTGGGCCATTGCTATCGGTATCGCCCTACGCCGAGGCGCTGAAAGCACCCGCCAGGCCATGGCCGATTTTTCTAACGGAATTACCTTGATCATTCAAGCCGTCATCCGTGTGGCACCCATCGGTATTTTTGGCCTGGTGGCTTCGACCGTTGCCTCTACCGGCACCCAGGCACTGGCAGGCTATGCCCATCTGCTGGCAGTGCTACTGGGTTCAATGCTGATCGTTGCCTTGATCATCAATCCGCTGATCGTCTGGTGCAAAATTCGTCGCAACCCCTACCCATTGGTACTGATGTGCCTGCGCGAAAGTGGCGTCACTGCTTTCTTTACACGCAGTTCTGCGGCCAACATTCCCATCAATCTAGCAATCGCCAAGCGCTTGAAGCTGGATGCAGACACCTACAGTGTTGCTATTCCTTTGGGGGCCACCATCAATATGGCTGGCGCTGCAATCACCATCAGTGTGCTGTCGCTGGCTGCGGCCAACACCCTTGGCATTGTGGTGGACATTCCCACCGCAATTTTGCTGTGCGTAGTGGCATCGGTGTGCGCTTGCGGTGCATCGGGCGTCGCCGGTGGATCGCTGCTACTCATCCCTCTGGCGTGCTCGTTGTTTGGTATCTCCAACGACATTGCCATGCAAGTGGTCGCCATTGGATTCATCATTGGGGTGCTGCAGGACTCCGCAGAAACAGCACTCAACTCTTCCACCGACGTCATCTTTACCGCGGCGGTATGCATGGCGGAGGAAGAACGCAACAGCTGATGTGATTAGCTGGTGCGTTCCATAAAAAAGGCTCCTTTCAGGGAGCCTTTTTTATGCCCCGCATGCGCGGCAGGCATAAAAAAAGCAGCCTCAGTGGGCTGCTTGGCGGGCCAAAGCCAACACTACTTAACGGTAGTAGGCTTCCACAACACCTTTAATTTTGATCAGCAAAGGACGGCCCTTGCGGTCCAGCGTCTTGCTGGCCGGCACCTTTACCCAGCCTTCGCTCACGCAGTACTCTTCCACATCATTGCGGTCTTTGCCGTTGAGGCGAATACCAATATCGTGCTCAAACACGGCAGCATTGAAAAATTTGCTGGAAGGGTCAATCGACAGGTGATCGGGCAGTTCTGGGCGCGCAGTAGCTTCAGTCATAGTTTTTCCAAGTCAGCGGGGATCAAGCCCCAATTCACGAATGCGGCGATTGTCCAGCATTTGGAACATCCTGGCAGTTAAACCAAACAGCCCGCTTCAATGGTCAGCCTACGTTCACACTGCGCAGCAATGCTTCGATCGTGCGTGACCAGCACCAAGGTTGTCCCTTGCTCGCGGTTGAGCTCAAGCATCAAGTCCATCACAGCGGCTCCAGTGGCATGGTCCAAACTGCCGGTCGGCTCATCCGCCAGTAGCACGGCAGGCTGCACCACAAAAGCACGTGCCAGCGCTACACGCTGCTGCTCACCACCGGATAGCAATTTGGGATAATGCCCCAGGCGCTGCCCCAGACCTACGCGCTGCAGCATTTCTGACGCTAGCTGCCTCGCGCCACGCACACCTGCAAGCTCCAAAGGCAGCATGGCATTCTCCAGCGCCGTCAGATTGGGCAGCAGTTGAAAACTCTGGAAAACAAAACCGATCTTCTGTCCACGCAACGCAGCGCGGGCATCTTCACTCAAGGCAAAAATATCTTGACCTTGCAGCCGCACCGTGCCTTGGCTGGGAGTATCCAGCCCCGCCAGCATCGACAGCAAGGTGCTTTTACCAGAACCTGAGGCGCCAACAATGGCTGCTGTTTGCTGCGGCTGCAGGCTAAAGTGAATGTCGCGCAAAATCTCCAGAGTGCCGGTGGAGTCAGACACTGCTTTGGACAAGTGATCGACTTCAATCACGGGCAACGGGGGAGCAATCTTAGACATGAAAGACCTTGTAGCAAGCATGCAAAACGCATACACATGGGGAAACCGCCGTCACTTTATCGCGTCTGTGACCGCACTCGGTGTTTGGCCATTGACATACGCGGCCAATACCCCGCACATTCTGGTTCTGGGCGACTCTCTGAGCGCTGAATATGGACTGGCACGCGGCGCCGGCTGGGTGGCGCTTTTGGAACAAAAACTGGCGAGCGAGCAACGCACCGCCAAGGTGACCAATGCCAGCATCAGCGGTGAAACCACCTTTGGCGGACGTACACGCTTGCCGGCCTTGCTCAAGCAGCACCAACCCAGCGTAGTGGTGATTGAGCTGGGTGGCAATGATGCGCTGCGCGGTTTGCCATTGGCCGGTACTTTGGACAACCTGCGAGCCATGACACAGGCTGCACACAATGCGGGGGCGAAGGTGCTGCTGCTGGGCATGCAAATGCCTCCCAACTATGGGAAGAAATACGCGCAAGACTTTGAGCAGCTGTTCGCTCAAGTAGCCAAGGAGCAAAAGGCCACATTGCTGCCGTTCTTTTTGAAGGGGGTGGCTGATGCACCCAACCCTACGGCCCTTTTCCAATCTGATCGCATTCACCCCACCGCGGCCGCACAGCCCATCATGCTCAACAACGTCTGGCCACTACTGCTCCCCCTGCTCAAACCATAAAAAAACCAGCTCGAGGCTGGTTGAGGTATCACTGCGCTGCAGGCGGTGTGGGCAGCGAGTTTTGCGGCTGCTCCGGCTCGCCTTCAGGCGCTTGCTCTGGGTTAGTCTTGCGCTCTGATTTTTCACGCAACTTGTCTGCTTTTTTGTTTTTCTTAGCCAGTTCGCGTTGACGTTTTTCGTATCCGTAGTTGGGTGTAGCCAAGATTTGCTTTCGTTGAAGGGCTTGCGGTGAATGCGGCCACTCTAACATCCATCCTCAGATGTTGCTGACAGGCCAGCTACTGGCGCTATGCAGGCACGGTAGGCATGCCAGGTAGCGCAGCCTAGCCAGGGGCCAACCACAATCAACGGCAGCTGCCAAGGCACCGCCAGTGCACCCGCCACCAGCGACACGATCAACGCAGCCCACAACAGCAAAGCCCCTGTCTGGCTAAACACTACACGAAAGCTGGTGATGGCAGCGGTCAGCGCATCGGTGCCACGATCGAGCATCAGCGGCAAAGCCACGACGGTGCTGCCAAACACGACGGCAGCAAAAACACCGCCAACCACAGCGTAGGCTAGCAAGAACTGCCAGTTTTCAGGGTTAAACACCGCCTGCAGCACCCCGGTGGTCGATGGCATGCCGGTATTGAAGAACACGGCAAATACCACCAGTGAAGCGCGCCCCCAAAGCAGCTCCAGCACGATTAGCACAAACACCAGCATGCCCATGCTACCCAGCTGTTTGTCCCAGCAGGTAATGGATTGAGCAAGGTCTGGCGGTAGCCCTAGCTCCAGTCTGCGGCTGGTGTCGTACAGACCCATAGCCAAAAAGGGACCTACCAGCAGGCAACCACTTGCTATCGACATGGTGTATTGCGGGCTGGCATTGAATACCCAGCCCAGCACCAGCGCCATCCCCCAAAAGCACACCCCGTAAAACAGCGACACACTCCATGCACGCTGCATGTCACGCCAGCCTGCCGCCAGCCAGTGCAGTGGCGCAGTCAAGCCCACTTGGAGCAAATGAATCGCATCACCCTCAGTGGAAGATGCAGCCATCGTCTGGGAATCAGGTGTCGCCATAGCCTTGCCTCCTGTATGAAGACAGAAGACCACAGGCCCTCTCGGGCGTCAATCAGAGAAACGCGTGCAAAAAAAAGGGAGCTATCAGCGCCCTAAAATTGGCACTTTCAGATAGTTTTCATATTGAAAGTGCCTATATATAAACGCTTAAAGCTCCCTTTTTTGATGAAGTTACGCTTTCCAGGCTTGGTCAAATGCCTTTTCCCAGGCTTGCGCCAGATCGCGCAGCAAGTCTTGCGTGTCCTCCAGCCCCACGCAAAAGCGCACCACGGTGCCCGCTTTCAAGGCCCCACCGCCGCAGCCGCGCATGCCTTCAATCTGGTAAGGCACCACCAGACTCATGGGACCACCCCAGCTGTAGCCCAGCTTGAAGTACTGCAAGCTGTCACAAAAACGGTCAATCGCATCCTGACCAAACTGTGCACCAATGACCACGCTGAACAAGCCTGCAGCGGCACCTTGCCCCTGGTGTGCGCTGCCACACAGTGCTTTCCAGTGCGCGTGCCCCGGTGCCCCTTCGAATGCCGGGTGCAACAGCTGGGCCACCGCAGGTTGACGCTGCAAGGCAGCGGCCAGAACGCGGGCGCTGACATCGTGTGCGTGATAGCGCAACGCAATGCTGGATAGCGAACGCAAGACCATCTCCGCATCATTGGCGCCCACACCGATTCCCAAGCGCATGTGCGTCAGCTTGATGCGCATGTGCAGCGACGGGCTGACCGTCATGATGCTGCCCATCAACACATCACCACCACCGCTGGGGTACTTGGTCAGTGCGTGGACTGACACGTCGGCAGCCAGACTGCCGCCATCCGCCAGCAAATCAAAGGGTTTGAAGGCCAGCCCAGCGCCCCAGGTGTTATCCAGCACCGAGGTGACCCCCCGTGCACGGCATGCCTGCACCATGGCAATCAGGTTCGGGAACTCCATGCTCACGCTGCCTGGGGCCTCCAGCCACACCAGCTTGGTTGCGGGCGTGATCTTGGCCTGCAGATCGGCCACATTCATGGGGTCGTACAGCACATGGCGAATGCCCCAACGTGACAGCTCATGCGCCGCGAAGTCTTTATTGGGCCCATAGGCGTTATCAGGCATCAAGACCTCATCGCCTGCCGACAGCAGCGCCAGCGCCACTGTGCTGATGGCACTCAACCCACTGGGCACCAAAAGACATTGCTTGCCGCCCTCCAGGCTGCACAGGCGCTCTTCCAGCTGGTACGTCGTCGGTGTGCCATGCAGGCCATAGGTGTAGCCGCTTTTATCCAGCCACCGGCGTGTGCGCATGTCTTGCACATTGTCAAAAATGACGGTCGATGCTTTGTGCACTGCAGGCTGCGGTGCAGTAAATGCTTGTGGGGCTTGGTAGCTGTGGTGCACCAAGTCGGTCGAGATGTGGCGTGCTTGTTCAGTCATGACGACATGTTAAGCGGCAAGTTGCGCTGGCTCCCAAAACAAAAGCTGCCCGAAGGCAGCCTTGCTGTTTAGAGATGCTAGCGATGTGCTCTGGTCGATGACTTCACGACTTCACAGTCAGCATGTTGTTGACCGAGGTGACACCTTCTACGCCCTTGGCCAATTGTTCAGCGCGGTCTTTGGCAGCTTGATTGGGGGCTTCACCACTGAGGGTGACCGCACCGCCGTTGGTGTCCACATTGATTTTCAGTGCGCTCAACTCGGAATCCCCGACCAGCGCGGCCTTCACCTTGGCAGTCACACCGGCCTCGCCCATGGCTGTGGTGGCGTTGCTGGCGGCATCCTTGGTTGCATCTGCAGCTTGAGTGGCCGCATCTTTGGTGGCGTCCATCGCATTTTCCAGCTTCTGGCCTGTGGTCTCCGCCGCCTTCTCGACCTCAGTCTTGGCTTTTTCAGCCGCCTGCTCCGTGCGATCTACGGCGTTGTCCAGCTTCTGGCCTGCTGTTTGACCATCATTCGGACCACAAGCGGCCAAACCCAGTGCCAAAGCAGAAACAGCCAATACCTGCAGCAAATTCTTTTGAGAAATAGACATAGCGTGAAAGCTCCTCATTCTTGGTCGCAATGAAAAAAGGTCAAGACTGCGCATCATGACCACGTGGATGCAATGTAAATTCCCTGCTTGTTACAACTGGTGGGATGACTCCTAAGCGTCCGTAGGACAAGCACGATCATGTAACGGGGTCTAAAAAGCATCCACAATTGCAAACCTATGCAATTGAAACAGTGGTTCCCCTTTTTGTCATGGCCCAGACTCAGCCCCGCCATGGCGCGCGATGAGATGCTGGCCGGGGTGACCATTGGCCTCATGCTGCTGCCGCAAGGCGTGGCGTATGCCGCGCTGGCAGGCATGCCGCTGGTTACGGGTATTTATGCCGCTTTGCTGCCCTCACTGGTGGCGGTTCTGTGGGGCGCATCTCCACGCCTGGGTGTTGGCCCTACGGCGTTGACCAGTTTGCTCATCGGCGCTTCGTTGGTCGGTATGGCTGAGCCCGGCAGTGCCCAGTGGGTCACATTGGCGGCATGGATGGCCATCATGGCGGGTGCGGTGCAGTGGCTGCTGGGTGCGCTGCGCAGTGGCTGGCTGGTGAACCTGGTGACATCGCCCGTCCTCAACGGCTTCACCCAGGCTGCAGGCATTTTGATCTTTCTGTCCCAATTGCCTGATTTGGTGGGTTTGCGCAGCTCTTGGAGCGCCTTGTTTCACGATCCCAGCCTTCACCATTTTGATGGATTGGCCTTTTGCTTTGGTGCCGGTGGACTGGCAGCCCTGCTCTTGCTCAAAAAGCTGGCCCCAAAACTACCGGCGGCAGTAATGGTAGTTGCCTTGTGCGGCATCATCAGCGCCGCAGTGGGCTATGCCGAACACGATGGCAACATCGTAGGCCACTTGCCTGCAGGCCTGCCTGGCCTGGCAATTCCTGCCGCCATCTCCATGGATCAGTTCACCCGGCTACTTTTGCCCGTGCTCATGATCAGCCTGGTGAGCTTCTTGGAGGTCGCATCCAGTGCACAGGTAGAACACCGCCACACCGGCACGCGCTGGAATGAAAACCAGGACCTGATTGCACAAGGCATGGCCAAAGTCGTAGCTGGTTTGAGTGGCAGTTTTGCCATCAGTGCATCTTTTTCGCGCTCCGCCGTTACCTTGCACTCTGGTGCAAAAACAGGCTGGGCAACTGTCTTTGCAATTGCCATGGTGCTGGTGACCGTGCTGTGGCTCACCCCCGTGCTCTACCACGTGCCACAGGCGGCACTGGCTGCGGTGGTGGTGTCTGCCGTGATCAATTTGATTCAGCCGCGCAGCTTGCGCGCCCTGTTCCGCATCTCGCCCATTGAAGGCGGCATTGCACTGACAACATTTGTACTCACGCTGGCTACCGCTCCGCGCCTGTACTGGGGCGTCTTAACGGGCGTGCTGCTCAGTCTGTGCCATTTTCTCTACCAGCGGCTGCACCCACGCATCCTCGAAATTGGGGAGCACGCCGATGGTAGCTTGCGTTCGCGTGGCATTTGGGATTTGCCTGCCATTGCCTCACATGTTTTGGCACTGCGTATGGACGCAGAGTGGGACTTCGCTTCATCGGCTGCCCTGGAGCGTTATGTCACCCAAGTGCTCCAGCAGCAGCCACATATTCAAATCGTGTACCTGGATGCACAACCAATCAACCGCATTGATGTGACGGGGGTGGAGAGCTTCATGCGACTGCGCCAAAGCTTGAGAAAGCAGGGGATGTGCCTGCATATTGGCGGATTAAAGCTACCAGTACAGGCCATACTGGACAAGGCTGGCGCTCTGGCACCAGGCCCTGATTTGCAACTGTCACGCACCAACGCGCAAGCGTTGATAACAATGCGTGTATCTTGCGCAACCAAATAGGCTGAAAGCCCGCATCGTTACTACACAGACTGCTACACTTGACCGCATTAATGGCGCTAAACCATCGTTTTGTGACTGGCACTAACCTCTTATCATCGACAGCTTTTCAGCATCTCCGCTTGGACGGAGCTTTGGCATTGCTTGGAGAAGAAGAAAGTGTCGCGCTCCCAAGTGCGCAAACCGATGCAGTCGCCCGGCTGCAAGCCATCATTGACGGTTTGTGTGACCTGTCTTTACGTGACCCCTTAACGGGCACCGCCAACCGACGCCACTTCGACTCGGTTTTGGACCGCGAACTTGATCGCGTCGCGCGCTCTGGGGATGTGGCCCTGCTGCTCATGATTGACATTGATCACTTCAAGCAAGTGAACGATCAATATGGGCACAACGTGGGTGATGCAGTGCTCCAGCAAGTCGCGCAGGCACTGACCGGATGTGTCCGCCCGATGGACACGCTAGCCCGCTATGGCGGCGAAGAATTCGCGATTGTGCTACCCGCCTGCCAACCTGCTTACGGCCAAAACGTGGCCGATCGAGTACGCCGGGCTGTCGAAGCGCTGCACATCCGCATTGCCTCTGGACACGAGATCAAAGTGACCGTCAGCATCGGCGGCGCTTATGCCCTGCAATGGATTCGCAGCACGCGCAAGCTTTGGGTAGAGCGTGCTGACCAGCAACTCTACGTAGCCAAAGGCGCTGGCCGCAACCGCATTGAAATCGAACAACAACCTGACAGCACCGTGACTGCAGAGGAAAAAAACTTGCTCTTCATCCCCGAGTTAACCGCCGATACGTCCACGTGGTCTGGCGATTGGATCGAAGTGTTGGCCGCGTCTACGGATTCGGCAGATGGCGTCAACTGAAGGCATGCATTGAAATGAGCGACGTGCTGTCCCCCCTCTCTTCCTCCAAAGTGGCTACCACCTCCTACGGTCCGCGTCCGCGCAGCGCATCCAGCGCTCACATCATTGCTGTCACCAGCGGCAAAGGTGGCGTGGGTAAAACCTTTGTGTCCGCCAACTTGGCTGCAGCTTTGACGCGCCATGGCTTACGCGTTCTGGTGCTGGATGCCGATTTGGGACTGGCCAACCTGGACGTGGTACTCAACCTGTACCCAAAAGTCACATTGCATGACGTATTCACCGGCAAGGCATCGCTGCAGGAAGCAGTTGTCACAGCCCCGGGGGGCTTTCATGTACTGCTCGCCGGCTCTGGCATGGTGGAGTACTCGCGCCTCACCCCTGAAGTGCGCAACCAGCTCATTCATGTCATTGACACCCTGGCCCCCAACTACGACATCATGCTGCTGGACACCGGTGCCGGCATCTCGGACGTAGTACTGTTCTCGGTCTCTCTGGCCCACGAGGTTTTGATTGTGGCAACCCCTGAACCCACATCCCTGACTGACGCTTACGCCGCTATCAAAGTGCTTACTACGCAGCAAAAGCGCCACAACATGCGTTTGGTGATCAACCAAGCTGCGCGCCCAGGCGATGGCCGCGCCATCACCGGTCAATTGCAGCAGGTGCTCAATCGCTTTGTTCATTCTGAATCTGGCTTGCCCATGCGCTTGATTCACATGGGTGACATTCCTGCAGACAAGGCAGTCCGCGAGGCAGTCATGCGTCGCCAACTGCTGATCCAGGCATCACCAGGCTGCGCTGCTTCTTTGGCAATTGCCCAACTGGCCAACCGCATCAAAACCATGGTGACACCCACACAACCTGTGTAAGTCACTGGCACAGAGAGCAACCACCAAAAAGAGCTACCCACAGGTAGCTCTTTTTTCATTGAAGGCAGTGCAGATGCTTATCTACACTGCAATCAAAGCCACAACCATGTAGCTTTGATTGGGATTACAGACGGTTGCGCTTGGCATCCACACTGTAAGTGCCTGCACCAAAGGCAGCCAGCACCAGCAAGCCACCCACGACCGCAATGTTCTTATTGAACATCAGTTGCTGCACCATGGCCTGGTCTGCCGGCAGTGACCAGTAAGCATGAAAGAAAAAGCTTGCAACCAGCGTAAAGAAAGCCAGCAGCAAAGCCGCAGGGCGCGTCATAAAACCAATCAAGATCATGATGCCGCATACCAACTCAATCAGCAGGCCCACTGCAACCCCGACCTCGGGCATTGGCAGGCCCATGGCACTGGCATAACCGACCGCGCCAGAAAAGCCCATCAGCTTTCCAAAGCCGGCAGGAATAAATAGCCAGGCCATCAAGATACGACCAACCAGTGCGAATGTGGCAGTCATTGAATGATTCATACGGTACTTTCCTTGGGCAATGCCCGTGTTGTGAATAAAAATTCTTCGCCAATGCCGAGCAGCTTGTTATGCAGCCAAATCGAATACCAGCAATTCAGCGGCCTGGTCACTTTCAAACTGCAACGCATGCTCATTTTCTGCAAGCAAGGCATCTCCGCTTGTCAGCTTTTTACCCGCAACCACCACCTCGCCGTGAATGACAAAAACATAGCATTTGCGACCTGCCGCGGTCTCATGGGTCAACTGCACGGTCTGGCCTGCTGCTGGACGCAGCAAGCTGGCATAGATGCGCGCATCCGCATTCAAATGCACTGAACCTTGTGCCCCATGAGGGTCTGCCACCAAACGCAGCACATTGGTTTTTTCTGCATCTGTAAAACGCTTTTGCTCATAGCCAGGCTCCAGGCCCGTGCGGCTAGGTTGCAGCCAAATTTGCAGAAAATGGGTGGCCTTGCCTTCGGCATGGTTGTGCTCACTGTGAACCACGCCAGTGCCCGCTGTCATGCGCTGCACTTCCCCGGGCTGAATGGTCTGCACATTGCCCATGCTGTCTTCGTGAGACAGCGCACCATCCATCACATAACTGACAATTTCCATGTCTTTATGGGGATGGGCACCAAAGCCCGTACCTGCTGCAATACGGTCTTCGTTGATCACCCGCAAATTACCCCAACCCATATGTTTGGGGTCGTAATAGCCTGCAAATGAAAAACTGTGGAATGACTTGAGCCAGCCATGGTTGGCAAAACCACGGTCTTGAGATTTGCGAATATGAATCATGAGTGGCTCCTTAATATCGGCAGCGGTTTGCTGCAATACCTCGACTGTAAAAGTGAAAGCCTTGCTACAGATCAAGCCAGTTTGATGGCATCATTCAAACTCTTTGAACGAACGTATCGCAGCATGCCCAGCCCTCGTGACGTTTTAACCCCAGATAGCCTCGCCATGCTGCAAGTCATTGCCGACACTGGTAGTTTTGCGGCTGCGGCGCGCCAATTGCGGCTGGTACCCAGCGCTTTGACCTACCGCGTGCGGCAAATGGAAGAAGCACTGGACGTGCTCTTGTTTGACCGCAGCGCACGCCAAGCCCAGCCCACGGAAGCAGGCCAAGCGCTGCTGTCCGAAGGTATACGCTTGCTGCAAGACATTGATGCCGTTGCACACCGCGTCCGCCGTGTGGCAACAGGGTGGGAGCCTGAACTGACCATCGTGGCAGATGGGGTGATCTCTCAAGCCACCTTGTTTGATCTGGTCGAAGCGTTTTATGCTCTGGGCTCACCCACCAAACTCAAGCTGGGCATGGGCACGCTCACCGGACCCGTGGAATGCCTGACCACAGGGCGTGCCGATCTGGCGTTGGGCGTCGGCACCACCAACACCAGTGTGACGGGCCTGCAACTGGACGATCTGGGCGATATCACCTTCGCTTTTGCCGTGGCACCTTTTCACCCTCTGGCGCAAATACAGGCGCCGATTACCGATGAAATGCTGCTGGAGCACCGTTTGGTCGTTGTGGCTGACTCGGCACAAAAAGAACGCATCTCCATGGGGCTGCTTAATGGGCAGGATATTTTTACAGTCGATACCGTACAAGCCAAAATTGATGCCCAGGTTCGCGGTTTGGGCTGTGGCTTTCTGCCAGAGGCAATGGTGCAGCCCTATGCGCAAGCAGGCCTGCTGCTCACCAAGGCTGTCACCCGACCTACGCGCCAGTTGCGCATGCGCTACGCCTGGAAAAAACCAGGCAATGGCGGGCTGGGCAAAGCCTTGCACTGGTGGTTGACCCAGCTGCAAAGCCCGGTGACTCAGCAAGCCTTGCTTGAAAATCACCACCTGTCACTGAGCACATCAACGCGCTAAAACTGCAAGCCATGCGTTCTAACGCCTATCGCGGGCGGTTTGCCCCTTCTCCTACCGGCCCTTTGCATGCAGGCTCTTTGGTGGCTGCGCTGGCCAGTTGGCTAGACACCCGCGCCCACCACGGCACGTGGCTGGTGCGCATTGAAGACATCGATCCTCCGCGTTGCCCTGCAGGCGCAGACACGATGATCTTGCAGCAACTGGCCCAATGCGGGCTGATGCCGGACGAGCCGCCCACTTGGCAGTCGCAACGGCACAGCCACTACGCAGCTACCTTGGCACAGCTGCAAAGTGTGCAGCTGGCTTACCCCTGTGGCTGCACACGCAAGGACATCGAAGCAGCCTGGGCACAAATGGGGCTCACGCATGCGCGCCACATTGAGCGCCCCTACCCCGGAACCTGCCGCGACGGCTTACATGGAAAGCCCGTACGCAGCTGGCGTTTTGCTTTAGAAAAACATATATCCAACTGGCCTCAACCCGAGGATAGATATGCGCAAGCCGCTCCTTTTTATATAAGAAATGGCCTTTTGCGCTGGCACGACCGCCGCCTGGGCTCTGAGCAACAAAGACCGGCAGATGTGGCCGGAGATTTTGTCCTGCAACGTGCCGATGGCTTGTACGCCTACCAACTGGCCGTCGTGGTGGACGATGCCTTGCAAAATATTACCCATGTGGTGCGCGGCGAAGATTTGACCGACAACACCCCACGCCAGTTGCTGCTTCAACATGCTCTGGGCCTGCCACACCCTTCCTACATGCACACCCCACTGGTGCGCATGCCTGACGGCGAGAAACTTTCCAAGCAGCATGGCGCACCGCCTCTGGATGTCAGCCACCCACTCCAAGCCTTGAACGCTGCAGCAAACTGTCTGGGCCTACCTGCGGTATGCCCTGAAACTACGATGACTGATGCGCTAGCTCAATGGGTCAACATATGGCAAGGCACTTACAATGTGCCCCGTGACTGAGCACCAAATCAACCCCATGGCTGACACCAATGCAGCCGCCCCCTCCCAATCCGCTGAAGGCAAGCCCCCAGCGGATGTGGCATTTCCCAAGACTATTCGCAGCTATGTGCGCCGCACTGGCCGTGTCACCACGGGCCAAGCCAAGGCATTCGAAGATATTGGCCCGCAGTTTTTGCAGCCTTACACGAACGCCCCTCTGGATGCGCTGACCGCATTTGGCCGCGAAGGCAAACTGATTTTAGAAATCGGTTTTGGCATGGGCGAGGCCACCGCGCACATTGCACGCGTGCGGCCAGAAGACAATTTCTTGTGCTGTGAAGTGCACGAGCCCGGCGTTGGCGCGCTGCTCAAGCGCATTGGCGAGCAAGACATTCGCAATATCCGCATCCTGCAACACGACGCGGTGGAAGTGATCGACAACATGCTGCCGGAAGGTAGCATTGATGGCGTGCACATTTTCTTCCCAGACCCCTGGCACAAGAAAAAGCACAACAAGCGCCGCTTGATTCAAAGCCCGCTGGTTGCCAAGCTTGCATCGCGCTTGAAAACGGGTGGATATTTCCACTGTGCGACCGACTGGGAGCCCTACGCAGTCCAGATGCTGGAAGTGCTGGGCGCTGACAACCAACTGATCAACACTGCACAGGACTACGCCGCCAAGCCTGACTACCGACCACTGACCAAATTCGAAAACCGTGGTTTACGACTGGGTCATGGAGTTTGGGACTTGGTATTCACCAAGCGCTAGCGCCTGCCACTGTCACCGCTCCAACAGACTCGAACTTCATGCACATCCTGCAAAACTTGGTTCAGATGACCGGCCAGCGCGATCACTTGCGCTTGGAACTCTCCGTTTTATCGACTTTTTTGCAGCTACCTCGCATTACGAATGTTCGGGCGCTTGAACTTCTCAAGCTGGACGATGAATACTGGGTCCGCCCAAGGACCTGGCAGCAAGCCGGACAGCTGGTTTCGGCCCCCCAAGACTTTGCCAATGATCCGCAGCGCTTTGCTCTGCACGAATTGCCGCACCTGCACGCCTGCATTGCAAACAAGCAGCAGCAAGCGCAGCATTCACCCGGCATTGGTCAGCACGTTCTTTGGCTACCTGTGTGGATGCACGATCAAGTGCGTGCCTGCGTGGAGATTACGCAGTCAGAGCCACTTTCTGTGCACAGCTTGGACGTCATTACAGGCGTTTTTAATGTCTACCAGAACTACCAAAGTTTGCTCGATTACAGCGAGCGTGATGCCTTAACGGGATTGCTTAACCGCAAGACGTTCGATGAACACCTGCTGCGCTTTGCGGCCGCAGCACAAACCACGGAATCGGAAGAATTTTCGTGGCTGGCAGTCATTGATATTGACCATTTCAAACAGGTCAACGACCGGTTTGGTCATCTGTTTGGCGATGAAGTGCTAATTTTGGTCGCCAATCTACTGCGCACGGCATTTGGCTCGCAGCACCGTATCTTTCGATTTGGTGGTGAAGAGTTTGTCGTTCTCATGCCCCCTTCGCGCAAAGAGGCTGCACGGGCCGCCCTGGAAGCGTTCAGAAACCTGCTGGCAGCGCATGAATTTCCGCAAGTGGGTCGTGTCACAGTCAGCGTTGGTTTTGCGGGTGCCAAGCTGTCCTCGCCCGTTGAAATTTTGGGCCAAGCAGACCAGGCGCTGTATTACGCCAAAGAAAATGGGCGCAACCGGGTGTGCCATTACGAATGCCTGCACGACCAAGGTTTGCTGCAAAACTCCCAGGTCTCTCACGACGACGTAGAACTTTTCTAAGTTCTCGCACCAGCGCTGCGTACATCGCAGACATCCATCTGTCAGCGGCACGCACTTCATTGCAAAGCCCATAAAAAAAGCCAGAGCGTGTTCATACACTCTGGCTTTTTGCATGCAGTGGCTGCGGTTTAGATACGCTCAGTCACCCAGGCTTGTACCGACGCCAGCGCCGCAGGCACCGCAGCAGCATCTGTGCCGCCAGCCATGGCCATGTCGGGCTTGCCACCGCCCTTGCCACCCACTTGCTGGGCCACAAAGTTCACCAGCTCGCCAGCCTTGACCTTGGCAGTCTCAGCCTTGGTCACGCCTGCAGCCAATTGCACTTTGTCGCCATCCACGGCAGCCAGCACGATCACGGCAGCGCCCAGCTTGTCTTTGAGTTTGTCCATGGTGTCGCGCAGCGTCTTGGCATCTGCGCCTTCCAGCTTGGCGGCCAACACCTTGATGCCGTTGATCTCTACCGCTTGGCTCAGCATTTCATCGCCTTGATTGGAAGCCAGCTTGCCCTTGAGCGCAGCCACTTCTTTCTCCAAAGCCTTGATCTGCTCCAGCGTGCCGCCGATGCGGGCAGTTAGCTCGGCCACAGGGGCTTTGAGCACTGCGGCAGCTTGGTCTACGGTGGACTCCAAGGACTGCAGATACGCCAATGCGTTCTCGCCTGTCACCGCCTCAATACGGCGCACGCCAGCGGCTACACCGCTTTCGCCAACAATCTTGAACAGACCAATGTCACCCGTGCGGTGCACGTGCGTGCCACCGCACAGCTCACGGCTGGTGCCGATGTCCAACACGCGCACGGTTTCTCCGTACTTCTCACCGAACAGCATCATGGCGCCAGTGGCCTTGGCCGCTTCGATGTCCATCACACGGGCATCGGTTGCCGTATTGGCCAAAATTTCGGCATTCACACGGCGTTCAATCTCGCGGATTTCAGCAGCGGTGACTGGGGCATTGTGGGTAAAGTCAAAACGAGTACGGTCAGCGTTGACCAGCGAGCCCTTTTGCTGCACATGGCTGCCCAGCACTTCATGCAATGCCTTGTGCATGATGTGCGTGACCGAGTGGTTGCGCATGGTGGCTGCACGCAGCTGTGTATCCACTTGCGCTTGTACTGCGTCGCCCACCTTCAGGCTGCCCGACTCCAGCACGCCATGGTGTCCAAAAACATCGGCCCGGATCTTTTGCGTGTCTTGCACCACAAAGCGCCCTGCGGTTGCAGTGATCACACCCTGGTCACCCACTTGCCCACCGGATTCAGCATAAAAAGGAGTGCTATCTGTAACTACCACACCATTTTCACCGGCATTCAATACGGAAACTGGCGTGCCATCAGCGTAAAGCGCTACGATCTTTACAGATTCAGCCAACTTTTCGTAGCCAGTGAAAGTGTTGGCCGTGCCGGTGTACTCCAGCGCACGATCCATCTTGAACTTGCCAGCCGCGCGGGCCTTGTTCTTTTGCTCTTCCATGGCAATCTTGAAACCGGCCTCATCCACGCTCAAACCACGCTCGCGCGCCACGTCGTTGGACAGATCCAGCGGAAAGCCATAGGTGTCGTGCAACTTGAAGGCCACGTCGCCGGGCAGCACCTTGACGTCAGCGGCCAAAGCGCTGTCCAAAATTTCCATGCCGTGGGCCAGCGTTTCAAAGAAACGCTCTTCTTCGACACGCAGCACTTCAGTGATGCGGGCTTCCTGCTCACGCAGCTTGGGGTAGGCATCGCCCATGACTTCCACCAAGTCTTTGACCAGTTTGTGGAAGAACGGGGTCTTCTGCCCCAGCTTGTAGCCATGGCGAATGGCGCGGCGCACGATACGGCGCTGCACATAGCCACGACCTTCGTTGGAAGGAATCACGCCATCGCTGACCAAAAACGCTGTCGCGCGGATGTGGTCGGCAATGACCTTCAGCGACGGTGTTTCCAGATCTGTAATGTGCGTTTCGCGGCCAGCAGCCGCGATCAGTTTTTGGAAGAGATCAATCTCATAGTTGCTGTGCACATGCTGCAAGATGGCCGCCAGGCGCTCCAGCCCCATGCCGGTGTCCACGCAGGGTGCTGGCAGTGGCGTGACCTTGCCGTTTTCGTCCATGTCGAACTGCATGAACACGTTGTTCCAGATTTCGATGAAACGGTCGCCGTCTTCATCGGGGCTGCCTGGAGGGCCACCGGCAATGTGATCGCCGTGGTCATAGAAGATTTCCGAGCAAGGGCCGCAAGGGCCAGTGTCAGCCATCATCCAGAAGTTGTCGGACTTGTAGCGACCACCCTTGTTGTCGCCAATGCGGATCACGCGCTCTGGGGGCAGACCAATCTCTTTGGTCCAGATGTCATACGCTTCATCATCTTCCGCGTACACAGTGGCCAGCAGACGCTCTTTGGGCAGCTTGTAAACCTCGGTCAGCAGCTCCCAGGCCCACTTGAGTGACTCACGTTTGAAGTAGTCACCAAACGACCAGTTGCCCAGCATTTCAAAGAAAGTATGGTGACGCGCGGTGTAACCCACGTTTTCCAGATCGTTGTGCTTGCCGCCAGCGCGCAGGCAAGCCTGCACGGATGTGGCGCGCGTGTAGGGGCGTTTGTCCGTACCCAAAAATACGTCCTTGAACTGGACCATGCCGGAGTTGGTGAACATCAAAGTCGGGTCATTGCCGGGCACCAGAGGGCTCGATTCCACAATGGTGTGGCCCTTGGATGCAAAGAAGTCCAGAAACGACTTACGAATGTCAGCTACGGAAAAAGTGGGAGTGCTCATGGATATGTGTTTTCGTTGTGCGCAAACCTGCGGCACGGGACAACCTGCGATTATAGGTTTCATGCCCTGCTTCGTACGAGAGAGTCTGCATCGTACTGACAAGCCAACAGGCTTATGGGGCCGATCGACAGAAATGCGCGCTGTTTTTCACGCAAAACTTTAAAGATGAAGCAATACAGAACTTGGATGCAACGCCCATCGATGTAGCGCCCATCCATACAACGCATGGCGTACTGCCAGCAGGCGCTAGCTGTCACACGTCAATCGTGGGGCAATGCGCCCAAGCTTTGCTGCGTTGAAAAATTGCGTTGCTGCCCGGTGATGGGGTCTTGAAACTCCAGTGTTTTAGCCAGCAACAGCAAGGGCCGAGAAAAATCGCCCTCTGCGGCGTCATCGACCACCGGATACAGGCCATCACCTTTGAGGCCCAGACCCAGCGATGCCATGTGCACGCGCAATTGATGCCTTTTGCCACTGACAGGACTGAGCGCATAGCGTGCCCATTGCTGGTTGTGCTCCAGCAGTTCCATGCGCGTCAAACTATTGGGAACTCCGCCTACCTCCTGCATGCGAATGAAATTTCCACTCTCTTGCATGCGACTGGCATGTTCCCGCGGAAAAGCAATGGCCGGATTCCAGGGCGCAATCGCTTCATAGGCTTTATGCACGGTACGCTCCCTGAACAAAGCCTGATAAGCGCCGCGGTCTTGCCGCCTGATGGAAAACAGCACCAACCCAGCTGTATCGCGATCGATCCGATGCACCGGAGACAAATCGGGCAAATCCAGTTGGTTTTTCAAGCGAATCAGCAAGGTGTTTTGCAAATAACTGCCACCGGGCGTGACGGGTAAAAAATGGGGCTTGTCTGCCACCAGAATGTGGGCATCTTGAAACAGCACTTGGGCCTCAAAAGGCACCTCGGGTTCCGCCACCACCTCACGGTAGTAATACACGCGCAGACCGTGCAGCAAAGGCGTGGTCACTTGAATGCAGCGCCCCAGCTCGTCCACCACTTCCCCCCGCTCGATACGATCTACCCAGCCTTGGTGCGATACACCGGATAACCGCTGCGCCAAAAAATCCAGGCAACTGCCAGCACCCGTTCCCGGCAATACGATGCAGCTGGGCTTGACGCCCTCACGCAAAGGCAGAACTTGGGGATCGTGAGTGTTGTGCATGAACAATAACAAGAAAGTGCGCGATTCAAGCCAAATCAGACTCAAGCGCTTATACAGAAAGCGCTAGATGCTCACATTACTTGGTAGTACGAGCAGGCTTTAAACACACAATTGCGGCAATAGCCTGTGCCGTTGCCTTGGCTGCCCCACGGTGTGACTGTGCAAAATCCAAGGCTGCGTGCCGTGCACGGTCCAGAGCTTCTGTATCGCGTGCCAGCGCCGTGGCTAGTTGCACGCCCTGCTCCATATCCAGCACGCGAAACGCCGCCCCTGCTTCGCAGGCATGCTGAGAAGCCTGCGCGAAATTAAAGGTATGGGGCCCCAGCACCATGGGGCAAGCACAGGCCGCAGCCTCAATCAAGTTTTGCCCGCCCAGAGGCTCAAAGCTTCCCCCCAGCAAGCCCACATGCGAGGCTGCGTAATACAGCGGCATTTCACCCAGGCTGTCGCCCAGCCACACATCCACGTCCATGGGCGGCAGATTGCTGCCCCACTGGCTGCGCCGCGCCACACGCAAACCTGCAGCCTCAAGCAGTGCATACACCTCATCAAAACGCTGCGGGTGGCGTGGCACGATCAGCCATTGGCATTGACCGGCAACGCCATGAAATTTTCGCCCAACCCACTGGGCAATCCACTGCGCCTCTTCCCCCTCGCGCGAGCTGGCCATGATCACAACCGGTCTGTGGCTTGCAGCCCGCCACGCAGTGCCTTGCGCCAACAAACCTGCATCAGGCTGCACATCAAACTTGAGGTTCCCCAATACAGCGCGCACAGGAGCCCCCAAGCTGCGCAAGCGTTGCGCATCTTGCTCAGACTGCGCCCACACCGCTTTCAACGCCGCATAGCAAGGCAGGAACAAAGATGGCCAGCGCTGAGCCCCCGCCTGCGACTTAGCATTGAGGCGCGCATTGGCCAGTACCAAAGGCACTTCAGCTTGGTGACAAGCCGCCACCAAATTGGGCCAGACTTCGGTTTCCATCAGCACACCAATGGCTGGCTGAAATTGTTTCAGGAACCGACGCACTGCCTGGCGACTGTCCCAGGGCTGCCAAACTTGAACATCGCCTGGTTGCAGCAGTTTTCGCCCTTGCTCACGGCCTGTAGCTGTGCCATTCGTCAGCAACAAACGCATGTCTGGCATTGCTGTGCGCAGTTCTGCGATCAAGAGTGCTGCGGCACGCGTCTCGCCCAGCGAAACAGCATGCACCCACACCCATTGCCCTTTGCCATCTGCCCCCAACTGGGGCGGGGTGTAATGACCAAATCGCTCAGGTACAGCCTCGGCATAGCCTGGCTCTGCCTGTGCACGCCTGCGCAGCTTGCGTTTAAGCAATGGCTGCGCCGCCCAAGCCAAAACCGAATAAGCGGCCAAACTCCAGTTCATACGTGTTGCGCCATTGCTGCTAGCCCATCATCACTTAGTGCGCAGCACTACCGACTTGTGCACCGGGCTTCACACGCTCAAGCAGTGCCAGCATTTGCGCTTGAATACGCGCCAACGCTTCTTCGGTGTGCCCTTCAAAACGCAACACCAGTACAGGCGTCGTGTTGCTGGCGCGAATCAAGCCAAACCCGTCGGGCCAATCCACACGCAAACCATCAATCGTGCTGATGTGCGCTGGTGCGGTGAATACATCCGGTGCCAATGCCTGCAACTGCGCCGTCAGCACGTGGGGCTCACCTTCGGCACAGGCAACGTTGAGCTCTGGAGTGGAAAAACTGGTGGGCAATGCATTGAGTACCGCGCTAGGGTCGGATTCTCGGCTCAATATTTCCAGCAAACGGCTGCCTGCGTAGGCTCCATCGTCAAAACCATACCAGCGCTCTTTGAAGAAAATGTGCCCACTCATCTCGCCACCGAGAGGAGAGTTCAGCTCTTTCATGCGCGCTTTGACCAAAGAGTGCCCTGTTTTATACATTTCCGCGACACCCCCTGCTTCGCGAATGACTGGCGCCAAACGCTGGGTGCACTTCACGTCAAACAAGATCGTGCCACCCGGAACACGTGAAAGAACGTCCCTGGCAAACAGCATCATCTGGCGATCGGGATAAATGGTTTGGCCATCTTTGGTCACGATACCCAGCCGGTCGCCGTCTCCATCAAAAGCCAAGCCTAATTCAGCATCAGTCTCTTGCAGCGCTTTGACCACATCGGCCAAGTTTTCTGGCTTGCTGGGGTCCGGATGGTGATTGGGAAAATTGCCATCAACGTCAGAAAAGAGTTCCAGCACCTCACAACCCAGTGCACGAAAAATACCTGGTGCGGTTGCTCCGGCCACGCCATTGCCGCAATCAACAACCACTTTGACAGGGCGCGACAGCTTCACATCACCCACAATGCGCGCGGTGTAGTCACTCAGCACATTCGCACTACGAATGCTGCCACCCTCTTGCAATGTCCAGCTATCGGCTTCAATGGTCTGGCGCAATGCTTGAATTTCTGCCCCATAAATAGCGCGACCAGCCAGCACCATCTTGAAGCCGTTGTAATCTTTGGGGTTGTGGCTACCCGTGACCATGATGCCGCTGGCGCACAGTGTGCTGGCTGCAAAATACAACATGGGCGTTGTGCACATGCCGACGTTGATCACTTCCACACCCACATCCACAAGGCCTTCCATCAAGGCTTGGCTCAGCGCAGGGCCCGAGATACGGCCATCACGGCCAACCGCCACCACCCGCTCGCCCTCAGCCAGCGCTGCGACTCCAAAAGCACGGCCAATACTGCGCGCTACCTCTTCAGTCAACGTGGAAGGGACTACGCCACGAATGTCGTAAGCTTTGAAAATAGAAGCCGCAACCTGCACAACAAATCCCTTAGCAGTTATTCCGCAAAAAAAGAGGCACACAACAATGCCTGTGCGCCATTTTAATGGCTCGCCCAACCTACAAGCACATGCATGCTGGGTTGATCCAGCAAACTCGGCTTACCTTCACCCCGCTCTTGCAGAAAGTAGCGAAATGCATGCCCCGCTAAAGGGCGTACTTACAGACGCATGCCACCTACCCCAGGTAGGCCAGCAGCACTCACCACCACATATAAATTCAGCTGCGTCAGCTTTTCGCAGCAATAAAACAAAAAGGGCTTAGCAATTTGCTAAGCCCTTTTTTACTTCAAAGAGATGGTGCGTGATACATGGATCGAACATGTGACCCCTGCCGTGTGAAGGCAGTGCTCTACCGCTGAGCTAATCACCCTGATCAGTATCGCTACTGGCAAGAAATGGTGCGTGATACATGGATCGAACATGTGACCCCTGCCGTGTGAAGGCAGTGCTCTACCGCTGAGCTAATCACCCTTGCCTGTATTTCGACAAGACTTAGATTATTGCACAGCTTAACTTATGCTTTTTCAAATACGCCAAATTGTTTTGCCGCCAGAAGCCTTATCCAGCTCGTTGAGCGCAGCTTCGTGAGCAACAAGCTCCTGCTCATTTGCTTTCAAAACAGGCAAGCGAATAGAACGCAAATCAATGCCTTGCGGCACGTCTCCACCCAACTGCTGGTCACTTACATCATCGTCATCAGGCATGACCAAGGCATTTTGCCCGCGCGTCATATTGATATAGACGTCGGCAAGCAACTCCGCATCCAGCAGCGCCCCGTGCAAAGTTCGCCCACTGTTATCCACCTCAAGGCGTGAGCACAGCGCATCGAGAGAATTTCGTTTGCCTGGAAACAGATCCTTGGCCATGGCCAGCGTGTCGGTCACACCACCCACGTAATGGCTTAAAGGCTTCAGCCCCAGAAGCGAAAGCTCCTTACTCAGAAAGCCCACGTCAAATGGAGCGTTGTGAATAATGAGTTCTGCACCCTGCAGATAAGCCAAGATGTCTTGCGCTTTTTCTGAAAATTTGGCCTTGTCACTCAAAAAAGCGGTCGTCAGACCGTGCACACGCAACGCATCAGGATGGCTATCACGCCCTGGGTTGAAATACAGGTGCAAGTTATTGCCTGTGAGCTTTCGATTCACCAGCTCCACACAGCCCAACTCAATGACGCGATCGCCATTCTCAGCAGACAGGCCTGTTGTTTCCGTATCCAGAACGATGAGACGCGACATAGATCAGTGATTTTCTTTAGCGTGATTGATCGAGTACTTGGGAATTTCGACAACCAAATCTTTTTGAGCAACGATAGCCTGGCAGCTCAAACGCGATTGCGGCTCCAGACCCCATGCACGATCCAGCAAGTCCTCTTCCTCTTCTTCTGCCGCATTCAGCGAGTTAAAACCTTCACGCACGATCACGTGACAGGTCGTACACGCACAGCTCATGTCGCACGCATGTTCAATTTTGATATTGTTGTCCAGCAATGCCTCGCAAATCGAAGTGCCGGCAGGAACTTCCAGTTGCCTGCCTTCAGGACAGTATTCTGGATGGGGAAGAATTTTGATAACAGCCATGTTTTATATCGCTCAAGAAATAGATTGAATGCTCTTGCCCGCCAAGGCTTCACGGATGCCGCGGTTCATGCGTTCTGCAGCAAATGTCTCAGTACCCTTAGCCAGCGCCTGCGTCGCAGCCTCAATGTGCGTTGCATCCTCAGAAATTACCGCTTGGCGCAAGGCTTGCATCAACGCCAAGATGTCGTCGCGCTGCTGCGTGGTCAAGACATCGCCATCGGCATCCAGCGCACTTTGCGTTGCCATCAACATGCGATCCGCATCCACACGAGCTTCAACCAGAGCGCGCGCCTTCATATCTTCTTGCGCCGTACTAAATCCGTCCTGCAGCATCTGAGCTACTTGCTCATCAGACAAACCATAAGATGGCTTGACATCTACCTGTGCCTCAACGCCGCTGATTTCTTCTTTGGCATGCACAGCCAACAAGCCATCGGCATCCACCGTAAAGCTCACGCGAATACGGGCTGCACCAGCGGCCATCGGAGGAATACCGCGCAACTCAAAGCGCGCCAAGCTGCGGCAGTCTTGCACCAGATCACGCTCACCTTGCACGACATGGATTGCCATGGCGGTTTGACCATCTTTGTAGGTGGTGAAATTTTGCGCGCGGGCCGTGGGAATGGTTTCGTTGCGCGAAATAATGCGCTCCACCAAACCGCCCATGGTTTCAACACCCAATGACAGCGGAATCACATCGAGCAGCAACAGCTCACCGGCCGAGTTATTACCCGCCAACTGATTTGCTTGAATCGATGCACCCAACGCCACCACTTCATCTGGGTTCAAGTTTGTCAAAGGCGGTTGTCCAAACAACTGCGCCACCGCATCCTGCACCTGGGGCATGCGAGTCGCCCCCCCCACCATAACGACACCCTTGACATCTTCCACCGTCAAATCTGCATCGCGCAGCGCGCGCCGCACGGCTTGGAGTGATCGCTTAGTCAAGGCTGCGGTGGATTGCACGAAGTCTTCACGCGTCACCAGCTGCTCGATAGCCGCTCCGCTGGGCAAAGTTAAAACGAATTGCGTACTTTCAGCCTGCGTCAGGCGCTCTTTGCAAGCTTTCGATGCCACCCGTAAAGCCGCTCGGTCTTCTGCTGCCACCAAAGCAACACCAGCCCGCTCTTGCACCCACTGGCCTAAAGCTGCGTCATAGTCATCCCCCCCCAAGGCGGAATCACCACCGGTTGAAATAACCTCAAACACACCCTTTGTCAGCCGCAATATTGAAATATCAAACGTGCCCCCACCCAAGTCATAAACGGCATAAATACCTTCACTGCCGTTATCCAGACCATAGGCAATAGCTGCTGCGGTTGGCTCATTGATCAATCGCAGCAAATTCAGTCCAGCCAATTGCGCTGCGTCTTTGGTAGCTTGGCGCTGCGCATCATCAAAATATGCAGGTACCGTAATGACAACGCCATGGATATCATCGTCAAACGTATCTTCTGCACGATAACGCAGGGTGGCCAAAATTTCCGCACTGATCTCTACCGGACTTTTAAGACCTGCACGGGTTTGCACTGCAACCATTGCATTTTCAGTCACTTGCACCAACGCGTAAGGCAAGTGCTGCGCCTGATCACCCAAATCAGAGAGACTGCGCCCCATAAAGCGCTTGACGGACACGATGGTGTTAGCAGCGTCATCCACTTCATGCGCACGCGCGTCATAGCCAATTTGACGCTTGCCTTCTGGGGCATAGCGCACAACCGAAGGCAATAACACACGACCCTGATCATCCGGAAGACACTCTGCAACACCATTGCGTACAGCGGCAACCAGGGAGTGCGTTGTTCCCAAATCAATCCCTAGCGCGATGCGACGCTCGTGCGGATTGGGCGATTGACCGGGTTCGGAAATTTGCAATAAAGCCATGGTAAATCTGTCTCTGAATGAACGGCACTCCGTCCCTATGCCCCGAGCACACGCTGCAGGGCGATGTAGTCAACTATTGTTCCAGTTGCTCGCGACGTCGTTCAATGTCTTGCGCAAAGCGCTCAACAAACATGAGGGATCTCACCGTTTGAACCGCTGCTTTAGCACCTTCAGAAGATGCCAACAATTGCTCGCATTCTTGAAGCATCTCACGCTTGGTTGACGCCACCTCCAGCGCTAAAGAATCAACATCCTCTTCGCTGACCGCGTCGTCCAGCGTTTCGCGCCATTCCATTTGCTGCATCAAAAATGCAGCAGGCATGGCCGTGTTGTCTTCTGCGCGTACCGGCGCGCCATACAGCTCGCACAAGTAAGCAGCACGCTTGAGGGGATGTTTAAGGCGCTGGTATGCCTCATTGATACGCACCGACCATTGCATGGCCACACGCTGAGCAACACCGCCCTCACCCGCAAAACGATCGGGGTGAGCCTGTTTTTGCAGCGCTTTCCAGCGCTCATCCAACAGCTCGCGATCCAGCGCAAACTGCCTTGGCAAACCCATCAACTCAAAATCATCAGACTGCAGATTCATGTCAATAAAAAACCGCCAGTACGGGAGCATTGGCGGTTCTGTTTTAAAGGCTCGAGCCCGTTAGCAATTAAATGCGGAAGCTTTCACCGCAACCGCAACGGTCACGTTCGTTCGGGTTATGAAATTTAAAACCCTCATTCAGACCTTCACGCACAAAGTCCAACTCTGTACCGTCGATGTACGCCAGACTTTTTGGATCAATCATCACCTTCACGCCATTGCTTTCAAAAACAACGTCATCCGGATCTTGGTCATCCACGTATTCCAGCTTGTAGGCAAGGCCAGAGCAGCCCGTGGTCTTAACCCCCAAGCGAACCCCAACCCCCTTGCCACGCTTCGTCAAATAGCGATTAACGTGGCGCGCTGCTGCATCAGAGAGCGTAATTGCCATTTTTATTCAGCAACAACCGCTTCACCGCGCTTGGCTCGGTAGTCATTCACTGCCGCCTTGATTGCGTCTTCGGCCAAGATGGAGCAGTGCACTTTCACTGGAGGCAAAGCCAGCTCTTCAGCAATGACACTGTTCTTCAACGCAGCCGCCTCATCCAGCGTCTTGCCCTTGACCCATTCAGTCACCAAAGACGAAGAGGCAATTGCAGAGCCGCAGCCATAGGTCTTAAAGCGGGCGTCTTCAATCACACCAGTCTCAGGATTGACCTTGATTTGCAGCTTCATTACGTCACCGCAAGCAGGAGCGCCAACCATACCTGTACCCACAGTGTCGTCACCCTTTTCAAAGGAGCCAACGTTGCGGGGATTTTCGTAGTGGTCAATAACCTTGTCGGAGTAAGCCATGGTGTTTACCTCTTCAAATTCAAAAAATCTGTTCGTCAGTGTGCTTAGTGCTCAGCCCACTGGATGGTGCTCAGATCCACGCCATCCTTGTACATTTCCCACAGAGGACTCAGCTCGCGCAGCTTGGCCACGTTTTGTCGAATCGTTGAGATGGCGTAATCGATCTCTTCTTCCGTGGTGAATCGGCCAATCGTCATGCGCAGCGAACTGTGGGCCAATTCATCGCTGCGACCCAAGGCGCGCAATACGTAGCTAGGCTCCAAGCTAGCCGATGTACAGGCAGACCCCGAAGAAACCGCCAAGCCTTTGATACCCATGATCAACGACTCGCCTTCAACATAGTTGAAGCTGATATTCAGGTTGTGCGGCACACGGTGCTCAAGATCACCATTCACAAACACTTGCTCAATGTCTTTCAGGCCATCTAACAATCGTTGCTGCAAGCGTTGTGCATGCGCATAGTCCTGCTGCATTTCGTCTTTGGCAATGCGGAAGGCCTCGCCCATACCCACAATTTGATGGGTGGGCAACGTACCAGAGCGCATACCACGCTCGTGACCACCGCCATGCATCTGCGCTTCCAAGCGCACGCGAGGCTTACGACGCACATACAGCGCGCCAATACCTTTGGGGCCGTACGACTTGTGCGAGGCCAAGCTCATCAAGTCGATTGGCATGCTGGACATGTCCAAAGGCATCTTGCCCGTTGCCTGGGCCGCATCCACATGGAAAATGACGCCCTTTTCACGACAGAAGGCACCGATGGCATTCAGATCCTGGATCACACCAGTTTCGTTATTAACTGCCATCACGCTGGCCAGGATAGTGTCAGGACGAACAGCCGCCTTGAATACTTCCAGATCCAGCAAGCCATTTTCTTGCACATCCAGATAGGTCACCTCAAAACCCTGACGCTCCAGCTCACGCATGGTGTCCAGCACTGCCTTGTGCTCGGTCTTGACAGTAATCAGATGCTTACCTTTACCTTGGTAAAAGTGTGCAGCGCCCTTGATGGCCAAGTTATCAGATTCTGTGGCACCGCTGGTCCACACGATCTCGCGTGGATCAGCGCCGATCAGGTCTGCAACTTGTGTGCGTGCCTTCTCAATAGCCTCTTCCGCCTCCCACCCCCAAGCATGGCTGCGGGAAGCCGCATTACCGAAATGCTCGCGCAACCACGGAATCATGGCATCCACCACGCGAGGATCGCAAGGTGTTGTTGCACCGTAGTCAAGATAGATGGGGAAATGTGGGGTCATGTCCATGGCTGGCTCTACTGATATCTGTCTGGCAAGCACCAAGCTGCCTATTGAAAACTCATAACACCTGCCGAGCACGCTCGACGGGTCTACTCACGTGCTCAAGACTTGGCGAATACGTTACCCAGTGCGAAGACTGAGTTAGGCGCATTCACACGAATCGGCTTGACCACAGGAGCTGTGGAGATGGCGCGACGCACAACAGGCTTATCCTCAATTTGGATGCCCTTGGCCAGTTGCTCATCCACCAGCTTTTGCAGGGTGACAGAGTCCAAGAACTCCACCATGCGCTGATTCAGTGCAGACCACAGTTCGTGGGTCATGCAACGACCTGCTTCACCCATGCAGTTTTCCTTGCCGCCACACTGGGTAGCGTCGATTGGCTCGTCAACCGAGACAATGATGTCTGCGACAGTGATTTCAGAAGCTTTGCGTGCCAAGGTATAGCCACCACCAGGACCACGTGTGGATTCAACCAGCTCGTGGCGGCGCAACTTACCGAACAGCTGCTCAAGGTAAGACAGGGAAATTTGTTGACGCTGACTGATAGCAGCCAACGTGACAGGACCGTTGTTCTGGCGCAATGCCAAATCGATCATGGCTGTGACCGCAAAGCGGCCTTTGGTAGTAAGACGCATCGTGAGCTCCTTCAGTCAGGCTGTTAGTTACAGAAACATCAATCGCGGCAACCGGATTGACTACCGTCTCCGCCCTTACTCTGTCACCTCGTCAAGGCACAGAGCCCTTCTTCTAAGAAGTCTTTTGTTGTTGTTGAATGTTGAAACGAAGTATATCAGAAACCCCATCAATTTTGTCGGATACACGCAATCAACGCCATTAAGTCAGACTATTGCCGCAGAAAAAAAGCTTTGAAATCAAGCCCCAAACAGTTTTTGTTTAAGAACGGCCAACTGATCACGCAAGCGCGCTGCGGCTTCAAACTCCAGATTCTTGGCTCGCTCCAGCATCTCTTTTTCCATTTTCTTGATTTCTTTGGCCAGCTCGGCGTCAGACATATTCTCAAAAGCGCCGTGACGAGCCATTGCACGGCTTTGCTCGTCGGATGCCCGCACACTTTTCTCGCTATACACGCCATCAATCAGGTCTTTCACCCTCTTGACAATCGCCTGCGGCTTGATGCCATTGGCTTCATTGTGCGCAATTTGCTTTGCCCGGCGCCGCTCGGTCTCGTCCATGGCTTTACGCATGGAGTCGGTAATACGGTCTGCATACAAAATGGCTTTGCCGTTCAAATTGCGCGCCGCACGGCCAATGGTCTGGATCAAGCTGCGCTCGGCACGCAGAAAGCCTTCTTTATCCGCATCCAAAATTGCCACCAACGCCACCTCGGGAATATCCAACCCTTCACGCAGCAGGTTGATACCAACCAAGACATCGAACACACCCAGACGTAGATCACGAATGATTTCGACACGCTCCACGGTATCGATATCAGAGTGCAGGTAGCGCACTTTCACGCCGTTTTCAGTCAAATAGTCAGTCAATTGCTCAGCCATGCGCTTGGTCAGGGTGGTGATCAGCACCCGCTCTTCACGCTCGGTACGCACACGGATTTCTTGCAGCACATCGTCCACCTGGTGCGTCGCTGGGCGCACTTCAATTTCAGGGTCCACCAAGCCTGTGGGCCGCACGACCTGGTCTACCACCTGCCCGGAATGGGTCTTTTCATAATCGGCCGGCGTGGCAGAGACAAAAATCACCTGTCGCATGCGCTGCTCAAATTCTTCGAACTTGAGTGGGCGGTTATCCATGGCGGAGGGCAAGCGAAAGCCGTACTCCACCAAGGTGGTCTTGCGAGAGCGGTCACCGCTGTACATCGCGTTGAGCTGACCAATCATCTGGTGGCTCTCGTCCAAAAACATGATCGAGTCTTTGGGCATGTAATCCGTCAACGTGCTGGGTGGCTCGCCCGGCACAGCGCCCGACAGGTGGCGCGTGTAGTTCTCAATCCCCTTGCAGTGCCCTACTTCGCTGAGCATTTCCAGATCAAAGCGCGTGCGCTGCTCCAAGCGCTGCGCTTCCACCAGTTTGCCCATGCCCACCAGCTGTTTGCTGCGCTCAGCCAATTCCAGCTTGATGGTTTCCACCGCCGCCAGCACTTTGTCGCGGGGCGTTACATAGTGGCTGCGCGGGTAGACCGTAAAGCGTGGAATGCTTTGCTTGATGCGCCCAGTGAGCGGATCAAACAGCTGCAAGCTATCCACCTCATCGTCAAACAGCTCAATACGCAGCGCCAACTCTGAGTGTTCCGCCGGAAACACGTCGATCGTGTCGCCGCGCACACGGAACGTGCCGCGCGAAAAATCCTGATCATTGCGCTGGTACTGCATGCGAATCAGCTGTGCAATCACATCGCGCTGATTCATGCGGTCACCCGTGCGCACCGTCATCACCATGCGATGGTAACTCTCTGGCTCACCAATACCGTAGATGGCTGAGACCGTCGCCACAATCACCACGTCGCGCCGCTCCATCAAGCTTTTGGTGCACGACAGGCGCATCTGCTCAATGTGCTCGTTGATCGCACTGTCTTTTTCAATGAAAAGATCGCGCTGCGGTACGTAGGCTTCAGGCTGGTAGTAGTCGTAGTAACTGACAAAGTACTCCACGGCGTTTTTGGGGAAAAACTCGCGAAACTCGCTGTACAGCTGCGCTGCCAGTGTTTTGTTAGGCGCAAAAATGATGGCGGGTCGACCCAAGCGCGCAATCACATTGGCCATGGTGAAGGTTTTGCCAGAGCCCGTTACTCCCAGCAAGGTCTGAAAAGACTCGCCGTCCTGCACCCCCTGCACGAGTTTTTCGATGGCCGCAGGCTGATCGCCTGCCGGTGGGTATGGCTGGAACAGCTCAAACGGCGAGTCTGGATAAGTGACAAAGGTGCCAGGCAGCACCGCTGCATTTGTTTCTTCTTGCATGGTTTTATGTCTTCAGCGCATGGGCAGATGCCGGGGTAAAATGGCGCGCTAACCCTCAAGCCTAACGCAGGAGTCAGTTGGGGGCGAGCTGCAATATTTCTACCCTCAAGGACGATTCATGTCTCTGTTTACTGCCGTCGAAATGGCCCCCCGCGACCCAATTCTGGGTTTGAATGATCAATTCGCTGCCGATACCAACCCCAGCAAGGTGAATTTGGGCGTGGGCGTGTACTTCGACGACAACGGCAAGCTGCCCTTGCTGCAATGCGTGCAGGCCGCTGAAAAAGCCATGATGGACAAGCCCACACCCCGCGGTTATCTGCCTATCGACGGCATTGCCGCTTACGACAACGGCGTCAAGGCGCTGGTGTTTGGTGCTGATTCCGATGTAGTCAAGTCTGGCCGCGTCTCCACGGTGCAAGCGATTGGTGGCACAGGCGGCCTGAAGATTGGCGCTGACTTCTTGAAGAAGCTCAACCCCAACGCCAAGGTAATGATCTCCAACCCCAGCTGGGAAAACCACCGCGCCATTTTCCAAAACGCTGGCTTTGAAGTAGACAACTACGCGTACTACGACGCAGCCACCCGCTCCATCGACTTTGCCGGCATGCTGGCTGACCTGAACGCAGCCCCCGCTGGCACTGTTGTTGTGCTGCACGCCTGCTGCCACAACCCTACGGGCTACGACATCACTGCCGCGCAGTGGGACCAGGTCATTGAAGTGGTCAAGGCCAAGAATCTGGTGGCCTTCCTGGACATGGCTTACCAAGGCTTTGGCCACGGTATTGCCGAAGACGGCGCTGTGATCGGCAAGTTTGTGGCCGCTGGCCTGAACATTTTTGTGTCTACCTCGTTCTCCAAGAGCTTCAGCCTCTACGGTGAGCGCGTGGGCGCGCTGTCTGTAGTGGCCAACGACAAGGAAGAAGCTGCACGCGTGCTGTCGCAGCTGAAGATTGTCATTCGCACCAACTACTCCAACCCACCTACACACGGTGGTGCAGTGGTCGCAGCCGTGCTGAACAACCCTGAACTGCGTGCGCAGTGGGAAGCAGAACTGGGTGAAATGCGCGTGCGCATCAAGGCCATGCGCCAAAAACTGGTTGATGGCCTGAAGGCTGCTGGCGTGACGCAAGACATGTCCTTCATCACCACGCAGATCGGCATGTTCTCGTACTCCGGCCTGAGCAAAGAGCAGATGATTCGTCTGCGCTCCGAGTTCGGCGTATACGGTACAGACACTGGCCGTATGTGCGTAGCCGCACTGAACAGCAAGAACATTGAGCACGTTTGCAAGTCGATTGCTGCCGTGATCTAAAGTACTGTGCCTGTGACAATCAACCGCCTTCGGGCGGTTTTTTATGGATCGTCAAATTCAAAAAGAGAGCTACTAACGCTTACTGTGAAACAGTTTCAAATATAAAACTATCTGAAAAGCATAACCAACAAGCGCTAGCAGCTATCAATAAGTAAATTGACGCCTAAGCGGCAGACTTTGTATTTGGCTGGCCGTACAAAGCAGCATGTACGCACAATCCGCCTCTACCACTTTGCAGCCCTTGCAGGGCACCCGTATTCTGAGCCTGGCACTCAATCTACCCGGCCCTGCAGCCCTCATGCGCTGCCAACAAATGGGGGCGCAATGCTTCAAGCTTGAACCCATTGCTGCACCAAACCACCTCAGCGCCGACCCCATGCAGACTTACAGCCCACCAGCGTATGCGCAACTGCACCAAGGCATTGCGCTGCTGCAGGCCAACCTCAAAACCTCCGAAGGACAGGCACTGCTGCACCAGCAGCTAGCCCAGACTGATGTACTGCTCACATCCTTTCGCCCCAACGCGCTGAACAAACTAGGCCTGGGCTGGAGCGAGTTGCAAGCACAGTACCCCCACCTGTGCATGGTGCGTATTTTTGGCAGCACCAATCCCAAAGAAGCTGACCATGCCGGCCACGATCTAACGTACCAAGCTGAAGCAGGCTTGCTCGATAGCGGACATATGCCCGCCAGCTTGTTTGCAGACATGACCGGTGCAGTCATGGCCAGTGAAGCCATCATGCAGACCCTACTGGCCAGGGCACGCAGCAGCTCCGGGCACTGCGTGGACATTGGTCTGGCCCAGGCTGCTCAATGGACAGCCCTGCCCCGCCAGTGGCAGATGACCACATCGCAAGGCGATGTAGGTGGCGCGCATGCAGGCTATGGCATGTACCGCTGCACTGACGGCTGGGTCGCACTGGCTGCGCTGGAAACCCATTTTGCACAGCGCTTGTGCGTTGTCGTAGGGCTGCCGAGCGTTGACGGCAGCATTGAGCACATGCGCAAACACGCTACGCACCAAGCGTTTAAAAGCTTTTTTGCGCGCCATACATGCAACGAACTGGCGGCGATGGCAGGACAAAGCGGCATCCCCCTACATTTAACCCCTGTCAAGCACAAATAATTACATGAGGCCACCCACCGTCAAGTACGGTGCGTTCACAACGTTGGCATACCGCGTTAAATCTTACTGCTCGCCTTGTGTATTGCCTTGTTTGAAAGGTTCAGATGGTTCAGCTTTCAGCGCTGTGCGCTGCCAGTCGTTTGCAAGCTCAAGTTGTTCGCCCAGCCACCGGCAAGGCCCAGCAACGCAGGGACATGCTGCCTCAGACAACGCTGCCACTGACACACGCCATCCCCCACCATGAAGTCGTAGCAAGCAAGCCACCTGCCAGCCGTTGTGCGCGAAACACCCCCCCACTAGCGCCAGTGCAAGTCGCCCCTTAACCCTTTGAAGCTGACTTGTATGTCCAACCGCCTTCTCACCAGTAAACATTACAAATGGCGGCGCTGGTTATTCATCAGCGCCGTGGCAGTACAGCTCTTGGTGGCAAGTGCAAGCATTGTGCTGATGTCATCTGTGCGTGTCGTGGTCAGCGGTGAAAGCCTGTGGAGCAAGGGGCTGTATGTCGCGTTCTCCAACCTTCACCAATATGCAGACACCGGGGCCGCGCAAGACTACATCAGCTTTCAAGAAGCACTGTCCATTCCACTGGGTGTTGGCAAAGCCCGAGAAGCACTAGATGCTGGTCAGCAGGATACACACGCTATGCGTGAGGGACTGCTGCAAGGCGAAAACCACCCAGCAGACATCGACAGCCTGCTGCGTGTACTGCCGTGGTTTTGGAATATGACGATATTGCAGCCTACGATAGCGCTATGGCGCCAGGGAGATGCACACGTTCAGTCCATCCGCGAACTGGGTGAACAGATTTTTATCCGCCGCTCCTCAGACAAGCCAGTATCTCCCAGAGAAATCGCCGCATGGCACCAGCAGATTGCAGCCATCGACAGCACAGTCATGCCGCTGGCCAAGCAGTTCAGCGCATCGCTGGGGGAAAACTCTCGCAGCCTGGGCAATATGCTGCTTTTGGTGAACTTGCTGACTGCGCTTGTCTTGAGTATTTTGTATTGGCTATCTGTACAGCGCGCCATTGCAGAAAGCATTAAAGCCAATAGCGAGTTGGAGGTGGAGCGCCTGCGCAGTAACGTCACCTTAGCGGCTTTAGGTGATGGCGTACTCACTTTAGACACGCAGCAACGCATTCGATATGCCAACCCAGCGGTATCACGCCTGCTGGATATGCCCCTGAGCCACTTGCTGGGTCGCAGCGTAATTGAAGTCTTGCCATTTTCCGCAGAAATGCTGCAGCCACCGGGCATTCACCAGCACCGCGATGACAGCGTACATTGGCTTACCCGGGCAGAGCAAGACAGTGTGGCTGTGCGTGTCTCCATCACTCCGCTGGAGCAAGACGACGTGCACTCCGGCTCGGTGATGGTCTTGCACGATGTTTCTCAAGAGCAAAACTACATGCGCATGCTGGCATGGCAACAAAGCCACGACCTGCTCACCGGCCTGGACAATCGCGCAGCCTTTGAAAAGTATCTGCTACAAGCCGTTGGCAAATACCAAGCCAGCCTGCTGCATCTGAATCTGGATCATTTCAAGATGATCAATGCCAGCTACGGTCACGCAGCAGGTGATGAAATCTTGCGCCAGGTATGCCAGCAGCTGCGTTTGGCCCTGCGGGAAAGCGACGTAATGGCACGGGTGGGTGGTGATGAATTCGCAGTCCTGCTAAACCATTGCCAGCCCCACGCAGCCATGCAAACCGCCGAGCGTTTACGCAAGTCCGTGCATGAACTCAATGTGCAATGGCGACAGCACAACCTGCACACCGGCGTGAGCATTGGCGTAGTGCACATTGACCCCAGCCAGAACAACGATCCGCAAAACCTTCTGGGCATGGCAGACAGTGCCTGCAAGCACGCTAAAGACAGTGGTCGCAACCGTATCACCGTCTACAACCCCTATAACCGCGTGTTTCAACGCTATCAGGGCGACATGGATTGGGTGCAGCGCCTGCGCACCAGCCTGGAAGAGGACAAGTTCACCTTGTATGCGCAAACCGTGTACCCCCTGACACCTCAGGGAAAGGGCATGGACGGTATTCATTTTGAAGTGCTGCTGCGGCTATTTGACAAACCGGGGCAACCACTGTCGCCTGCCGAATTCATTCCGGTTGCTGAACGCTACGACCTGATGACGCTCATCGATCGCTGGGTGGTGCGCAATACCCTCAAGCTGCTGAAAATGCACCTTGCCCAAGGCGCAAACATCAGCACCTGCTCCATCAATCTTTCGGGCACCAGTTTGGGCGACAGCGAGTTGCTCGAATTTATTCGCCACAACATTTTGAGCCAAGGCGTTGCGGCAGAGAAACTGTGTTTTGAAATCACCGAAACCAGCGCGATTGCCAGCATGGACAGCGCAACATCCATGATCAATGAACTGCGCCAACTGGGGTGCCGCTTCTCGCTGGATGACTTCGGCTCTGGCATGGCCAGCTTCAAATACCTGCAACAGTTACCCGTTGACTACCTGAAGATAGACGGCAGCTTTGTGCGCGACATGCTCAAAAACCCCAACAATTTCGCCATGGTGGAAGTCATCAACCACATTGGACATGTGATGGGCAAGCAAACCGTCGCAGAATTTGTGGGCGATCAGGCCACGTTCGAAGCCTTGCAGGCCATGGGTATCGACTACGCGCAGGGCTATTACATTGCGCCCCCCGTCTTGCTGGACGCTGCTTTTTTTACACAGGCATCGCGTCCACCACCCCAGGTAAGACCTGCCAGAAAAAACGGCACCCCCGCAGACATTCCCCGCACATAAAAAAAGGCCGGTACATCTTGTACCGGCCTTTTTGAAACCTCGCTTTAGCGCTGCGGCTTTTTACCTGGCTGAGGGCGTGCTTTCACACCTGCACGTGGCGGCAGACCTGTGTGCTGGGTCAGCAGCCGGCCCGGACGTGGTTGCCCACCGGCTTCATTGCCGCGGAAACGCACATCACCCTTGGGCTCTTTGGCAGCGTTCTCATCGATAGGGCGTGGACGCATGGCAACCGCCTTGCCGTCCTTGTTCACCGTATAACCCAGACCTGTCGTTGCCGCCTTGGTCTGTGTACTGTTCTTCTTGCGGGCACTTTGGTAGCTGCCATCCACCAAAGGCTGGAACGTAGGAATCAAATGCTGCTTGCTGTTGCCAATCAGGTCGGCACGCCCCATGGCTTTGAGCGCTTCGCGCAGCAGCGGCCAGTTGTTCGCATCGTGGTAACGCAAAAATGCCTTGTGCAGACGACGCCGCTTTTCACCGCGCACGATGTCTACGCGCTCCTCATCCTCGTCCCGCATCTCTCGACGCACCTTGGTCAGGGTATTGCGACCGCTGTGATACATGGCTGTCGCCGTGGCCATAGGACTGGGGTAGAAGGTTTGCACTTGGTCAGCGCGAAAACCATTCTTCTTGAGCCAGATGGCCAAGTTCATCATGTCTTCATCGCTGGTGCCGGGGTGAGCGGCGATGAAGTACGGAATCAGAAATTGCTTCTTGCCTGCTTCTTCGCTGTACTTTTCAAACAGCTGCTTGAACTTGTCATAGCTGCCAATGCCAGGCTTCATCATCTTGTTGAGCGGGCCAGCTTCGGTGTGCTCAGGGGCAATCTTCAAGTAGCCGCCCACGTGATGCTGTACCAGCTCTTTGACATATTCAGGTGATTTCACTGCCAGGTCATAGCGCAGGCCAGAGCCAATCAAGATTTTCTTGATACCCGAGAGCTTGCGCGCACGGCGGTAGATATTGATCAGTGGGCCGTGGTCAGTGTGCAGGTTCGGGCAGATACCGGGAAACACACAGCTGGGCTTGCGGCAATGCTTTTCAATCTCGGGGCTGGAGCAGCCCAGACGGTACATATTGGCAGTGGGGCCACCCAGGTCAGAGATGGTCCCGGTAAAGCCAGTGACCTTGTCGCGGATGTCCTCAATCTCTTGAATGATGGAGTCTTCAGAGCGGCTTTGGATGATGCGGCCTTCGTGCTCGGTGATCGAGCAAAAAGTACAACCACCAAAGCAACCGCGCATGATGTTCACCGAGGTGCGAATCATCTCCCAGGCTGGGATCTTGGTCTCGCCCTCGTGGCTGCCGTTTGTGTCGGCGTAGCTAGGGTGTGGGCCCCGCGCATACGGTAAGCCAAACACCCAGTCCATCTCCGCAGTGGTCAGCGGAATGGGTGGTGGGTTCAACCAGACATCGCGTGCCGTGGCACCGTCACCATGGGCCTGCACCATGGCGCGGGCATTGCCAGGATTGGTTTCCAGATGCAGCACGCGGTTAGCGTGCGCATACAAAATGGGGTCGCTTTTGACCTGCTCATAGCTGGGCAAGCGCAGCACCGTCTTGTCACGGGGCGGCATCTTGCTCTTGCTGCGCAAAGACAGGTTGGGCACAAACTGAATGGGTTGTACCGAAGGCATGGCAGATACAGTATCTTTTTGGCCCGTAGCGCAAGATGTGCCTGCGCTAACAGCTACTGTATTTGGTGCGTCTTCTTTAGAGCAGCTTTGGCCTTGTGCCGCCGCCTGCTCACTGGTTGTCATGTATGGGTTGATGTGGGCTTCCACCACACCAGGCTCATCCACCTCGGTGGAGTCCACCTCGAACCAGCCTTCTTCCGAAGCACGGCGTACAAAGGCGGTGCCACGCACGTCGGTAATTTGTTCCACCGGCTCACGGCGCGAAATACGGTGGGCCACCTCCACCAACGCACGTTCAGCATTGCCATACAGCAGGATGTCGCACTTGCTGTCCACCACAATAGAGCGGCGTACCTTGTCACTCCAGTAGTCATAGTGCGCGATGCGGCGCAGCGATCCTTCAATGCCGCCCAGCACAATGGGCACATCCTTGAAGGCTTCGCGGCAACGCTGGCAATACACAATGGCAGCGCGGTCAGGGCGCTTGCCACCCACATCGCCAGGGGTGTAGGCATCGTCACTGCGAATTTTTCGATCCGCTGTGTAACGATTGATCATGGAATCCATGTTGCCGGCAGTCACACCCCAAAACAGATTGGGCTTACCCAAAGCCTTGAAGGCCTCGGCGCTTTGCCAATCGGGCTGGGCAATAATGCCGACGCGAAAGCCTTGAGATTCCAGAACACGACCAATAACCGACATGCCAAAGCTGGGGTGATCCACATAGGCATCGCCCGTCACCAAGATGATGTCGCAGCTGTCCCAGCCCAGCTGATCCATCTCTGCCCTGCTCATGGGCAAAAACGGTGCCGTACCAAAGCGCTTCGCCCAGTAGGGGCGATAGCTGGTCAGCGGCTTGGCATCACGCTGAAAAAAAGAAACATCAATCGGTGCGTTCATCGGGGGATTCGTGCGGAAAATCTAACCCCACAGTTTACTTTTGCACTGCCAACATTGGGGTCTGTAGGTCTATAGCACTGCAACCAAGGCGCTCTTGCGTTACAAAGTATTTTTCGACCCACGTAAATGAGTTGCCATGAGCATTGTTGTCTTCCACATGTACAACCTTCAGCCTGAAGGCCAGACACCCGAGTGGCTCCCCCAATCCCATGCCTACAGCGACAGCCAGATGAGCCAGGCCCTTGCGCACTGCCAGAGCCTGCGCGTGGACCCTCGCAATGCGCATGTGTGCATCTCCTCAGAGCTGCGCGATATGGTCGGCATCATGGGTGTTTCAGCGGTTGAAAATGGCCGAACCCCGGACGGCGAAGTGTATGACTGGAGCAAAGCAGGCCGTGCGGGTGCTGTACGCCGCCGATAAGCCAAGGCAGCAATAGCTCAAAAATCAACCTCTAGCGCTGATGAAACAAGCGTTAGCTGCTATTTTTTCTGATCTGGCGGTTTCCAACCAAAGTGCTGCAAACCAGGTAACGCTGCCTGTGCTGCAGCGTAACCCTCGGCCATGGCTTCTTTGGCACGGTGAAAGTCCAACAAGCCCATGTGCGCCAGGCGCGGAGCAATCACCAGCTCTGGGGGGTCACCTGCCATGCGGCTACGTGTGATGCGCATCTGCATGATGTTCACACTGGTCATGACCACATCCAGCAATGAGGGCACCTGCATCACGTCCTGCGCCGCCAAACCCGCCTGCGATTGCCCGGGCAGCCAGCTGCGCAGACCCTGCTGAAGGCGGTTGATCCATGCAGCGCTCTGCGCCTCCATCACCTCAGGTAACTGGCCGGTAGGAGTGGCCGGCACCACTGCCAGAGGGCGCATGTGCCGGTGCACCAGATCCGCATTCAGATCAACGGCAATCACAATGTCTGCCCCCATTGCGCGGGCCAAAGAAGACGGCACGGGATTGACCAGACCACCGTCCACCAGCAACCGGCCATCGCGAACCACGGGCGTGAACAAGCCCGGCAAGGCAATAGAAGCACGCACGGCCTTGGCAATCGAGCCATGGCGCAACCACACCTCAGCGCCCGAATGCAGGTCGGTGGCCACCGATCCGAATGGGATAGCTGAGTCTTCAATGTCAAAGTCTGCGAAATTACGGCGCCAAAAATCGATCAGTTTCTCCCCCTTGAGCATGCCGCCCGAGAGGTTGAAATCCATAAACCCGAACACATCGCGCATGCCCAGACTCTGCACCCAATCAGCAAACCGCTCCAACTCTCCTGCGGCATAGGCAGCCCCAACCAGTGCGCCAATAGAAGCGCCACAGACGACGTCGGGCTTGATGCCAGCGTCATCTAGGGCCTTGAGCACACCAATGTGCGCCCAGCCACGGGCAGAACCGCTGCCCAGCGCTAAACCAATCTTCGGTGCGCGCGGGGTCAGTGCCATTTAGAGTTCCTTGCCTTGAAGTAATGCGAGCAAGCCAGCCTCGTCCAAAACTGGCACGCCCAGCTCCTGGGCTTTGGCAAGCTTGCTGCCCGCTTCAGCACCTGCGACGACATAACTGGTTTTTTTGCTGACCGATCCGCTGACCTTGGCCCCTGCTGCTTCCAGCAATTCTTTGGCCTCATCGCGTCCCATGGTGGGCAACGTGCCAGTCAGCACCACGGTTTTGCCCGCCAGAATTTGCGGTGCCTTCTCTGCGGGCGCGCCCTCTTCCCACCGCACGCCACAAGCGCGCAATTGCTCGACCACTTCGCGGTTGTGCGGTTGTGCAAAAAAGGTATGAATGCTTTCCGCCACGATAGGTCCTACATCGCGCACTTCCATCAACTGCTCGACACTTGCATCCATGATGGCATCCAGCAGGCCAAAGTGACGTGCCAGATCCTTGGCTGTTGCCTCGCCTACGTTGCGAATTCCCAAACCAAACAAGAAGCGGTTCAACGTTGTAGATTTGGATTGTTCCAGCGCATCCAGCAGGTTCTGGGCAGATTTCTCAGCCATACGATCCAGCGCAGCCAACCCAGACAAACCAAGGCGATACAAGTCTGGCAAGGTACGTACCACACCACTATCGACCAGCTGATCTACCAGTTTGCCGCCCAGGCCTTCAATATCCAGGGCCCGGCGCGCTGCAAAATGCAAAATCGCCTCTTTGCGCTGTGCGGGGCAGAACAGCCCCCCTGTGCAACGGTGGTTGGCCTCACCTTTTTCACGCACCACTTCAGAGCCGCAAATGGGACACTTTTTAGGCATCTGAAAGTTGGGCACATAAGCTGGGCGTTCACCGGGCACCTTGCCCACCACCTCTGGAATCACATCGCCTGCGCGGCGCACGATAACGGTATCGCCCACACGTACGCGCTTCTTGCGAATTTCAAACAGGTTGTGCAATGTGGCGTTAGTGACGGTCACGCCCCCCACGCTGACTGGAGCCAGACGCGCCACGGGAGTGAGCTTGCCAGTGCGGCCCACCTGCACGTCTATACCTTCCATCACCGTTGGCATCTCTTCAGCCGGGTACTTGTGCGCCACCGCCCAGCGTGGTTCGCGCGTCACAAAACCCAGTTGTCGCTGCAGGGCCAAACTGTTGACCTTGTAGACCGCTCCATCAATTTCATACGGCAATGTGGCGCGCTGCGCGCCCAATTGGGCATGAAACGCCACCAAGTCAGGAGCGCCATGCGCAATGCGCACTTGCTCAGCAACCGGAAAGCCCCAAGCCTTCAGTTGCTGCAGCATGTCGTAATGCGTAGCAAAACCTGGCCCACCCTGGGTTGCAGCTGTCACCTCGCCCACACCATAGGCAAAGAACGACAACGGCCGCTGCATGGCAATGCTGGAATCCAGCTGGCGCACAGAGCCCGCAGCGGCATTGCGCGGGTTGGCAAACAACTTGCCGCCAGTGGCTTCCTGCCGGGCATTGAGCTGGGTGAAATCTGCACGGCGCATATAGACCTCGCCACGCACTTCCAGCACAGCAGGCACATTGGATGCCGTCAGCACCAAGGGAATTTGGCGAATGGTGCGAATGTTGTGGGTGACATCCTCACCCACTTCACCGTCGCCACGAGTGACTGCGTGCACAAGACGGCCATTCTCGTAGCGCAAGCTCATGGCCAAGCCATCGAACTTGGGTTCAGCAACGTACTCAACAAGCGGGGCACTGTCACTAAGTTCCAGCTCGCGACGAATGCGTGCATCAAATGCCTGTGCACCTGTTGCCTCGTTGTCAGTTTCAGTACGAATGGAAAGCATCGGCACCACATGGCGCACAGGCTTGAGACCATCCAGCACCGCACCAATCACGCGCTGAGTGGGTGAGTCCGGTGTACGCAATGCGGGGTAAGCACCCTCCAAAGCCTGTAATTGCTGGAAAACACGGTCGTACTCACCATCAGGCACTGTCGGGGCGTCCTGCACGTAGTATTCGTGCGCCCACTGCTGCAATTGACTGCGCAGCGCCTGCACCTTGTCCACCACAGCTTTAGGCGCTGCAGGCGTAGGTTGTTCGGGCGTTGCATCGCCAAAAAGATCCAAATTCACACGTTGACCGTCTTAGTTAAACAGGCGACGCGCCAGCATCGAGCCTGCAGAAAGCTCACGGCTGTCGAGCTTGTCGTACAGCTTGTCCAGATCCGCTGCAATCGGGTCCAGCACCTGAGGCAGTAGCTGGTAGCCATTTTGATCACACAGCATACCGTCCATGCCTTCGCACAGTTGCTGAACAACTTCACGCAAGCGCGCAAATGGTTCTTCAGTGCGCGGCACTTGCGGTACATCCAGGCTCAGCCACACTTCGTGCACTGCAGTCTGGTCCAGATTGTCGGCCTGCGCAGCTTGTGCGTCATAGACCAAAGTCAGCAGTGGCGCATGGTTGGGTGTTGCTGAGGGCAATTGCATACGTCCCGGCATCGCCACAGACACAAAGCCTGCCGCTGCAGCATGCTGCTCAATATAGCCTGGGCTCCAGGCTGCACGGCGGGGCCGCAGCATAAAGCTCAGTTGGGCATCATGCTCCCCCGCAAACTGATCCAGCTCGCGTGCGCGGCTTACTTCATGCAGCATGTCTGGCAAATCCACAGCGGCGTTCAGTGCATCGCCAAAGCCCTGCACTTTGGCCACAAACTCAGAAAACTCAATCTCGTTGAGTGCACCCAAGCGATTGGCCAATTGCACCCCCCCCTGAAAAGCCGAATAACGCTGCCCGGCACGCACGGTTTCCCATTCCCCAGACGCTCCATTCAGTCCTTCAATTCGAAACTGCTTGCTGCCAGCGCGGCGTGTAGTGGGCTGCACCATCAACGCGGCATCTCCCGTCACCACGTTTTCTATTCGGATGGGAGCAATCGCATCAATCAACCCATCCAACGCCAGCTTGCGCTCGGCATGCTGCTGTGCAATACGCGCAGCAGACTCTGGCGTTGCGGTCAAAGTGCCCTGCTCAACATCGGCAGCAGGTGATGCATCCAAAGCGGCATCTGCGCCCCATGTCTGGCCGCTCTCGGCAGACGCTGGGGTGCTGTCAAACAACGGATCTGCCGCTGATGCATGCGCATGCTCTGGCAGATTGGTCACATCCACGCCATCCAGCGCAGGGTCAAAGCGAGACTGTCCATCGTTCACGCGGGTGTCCGCATCTGCGCGCTTGGGTGCATTGCGGCGGTACAGCCACGTGTTGTAGGCAACGATCAGGCCCAGCAGGATCACGCCCGCCACGGCCAAACTGATTTGAAGGGTACTCATGAAAGTGCTTTGTCCCGTTATCCATACTCAGGCGTGGGCCATGGACAGGGCAGATTCCATATCCACAGCCACGATGCGTGAGACACCTTGCTCTTGCATCGTCACGCCAATCAATTGTTGTGCCATTTCCATGGCAATTTTGTTGTGACTGATGAACAGGAACTGGGTTCCCTTACTCATACTGGCCACAAGTTTGGCATAGCGCTCTGTATTCGCATCGTCCAAGGGGGCATCCACCTCATCGAGCAAACAAAATGGCGCTGGATTCAACTGGAAGATGGCAAACACCAGCGCAATTGCGGTCAATGCCTTTTCACCACCCGAGAGCAAATGAATGGTCTGGTTCTTTTTGCCCGGAGGCTGCGCAATCACCTGAACACCAGAATCCAGAATTTCATCGCCGGTGATCACCAGCTTGGCCTGTCCTCCGCCAAACAACTCGGGGAACATGCGGCCAAAATGCTCATTCACGATATTGAATGTCCCCGAGAGCAGCTCTCGCGTCTCGTTGTCAATCTTCTTGATCGCGTTTTCCAGCGTGCTCATGGCTTCCGTCAAGTCAGCCATCTGGGCATCCAGAAAGGTCTTGCGCTCCTTGGCCAATTGCAGCTCTTCCAGCGCCGCCAAGTTCACCGCACCCAGCGCCACAATGTCGCGTTGCAAACGATCAATTTCACTTTGCAATCCATGCAGTTTGACATTGCCTTCCAAAATGGATTGCGCCACAGCGGCCAGATCAGCCCCTGCTTCCGCTAACTGCTGCTCATACTGCGCACTGCCCAGCGAAGCGGCCTGCTCTTTGAGCTGAAACTCTGTAATACGCGCCCGCATAGGCTCCAAAGCCCGCTCAATCTGCACGCGTCGCTCATCACTGGCACGCAGTTTGTTGGTCAGGTCTTCGTATTCGCTGCGCGCAGCAGATACGGCCTGCTCACGCTCCATCTTTAGATTCAACGCATCCTGCAGCCCGCCTTGTGCGGCTGCATCGTTCAAACGCCCTTGCTCTGCCTGCGCACGTTCACGCTCTTCGAGCAGCGACTTGGTTTGCTGCTCAGCAGTTTCCAGTGTTCGCTGCAGCTCCCCTTGTCGCGCTTGCATGCTGCGCTGACTGAAGGTGGCCTCTTGCGCACGGCGCTCCAAAGTGCGCAACTGTTCGCGGCTTTCTGCCAGCTTGCGCTCAGACTCAATGACTTTGTCATCCAGTTGGGCGTGCAGCTCTTGGCTGTCTGCCAATTGCATGTCCAGCTCTTCAAAACGCGCTTCTGCAGCCACCGCGCGCTCTTGCAAGTCATCCAGTGCAGCTTGTACTTCGGCCACATCGGCCTCAATCTGCGCGGTACGTGCCCGCGCTTGCTCAGCTAGCTGCGTCAGACGCAGCATGTCTACCTGCAACTCGTGGGCAGATTGCTTGGCCTCTGTAGCTTCACGGCGTACGCTAACCAAACGCTGCGAGGCGTCGGCATAGGCAGCTTCTGCCTTTACCAAGGCGCTGCGCGCCTCCTCGCTGATCAGCGCCTGCGCACGCAGCTCTTTTTCCAGATGTTCAATTTCCTGCGCCCGCGCCAGCAAGCCCGATTGCTCAGAGTCCTGCGCATAAAAACTCACGCTGTATGCGGTGACCGCATGGCCTGTCGGCACATAAATGGTGTCACCAGCTTTAAGCTGTGTGCGGTGGTTCAGGGCCTCATCCAAACTCTGTGCGGTATAGCAACCAGTAAGCCACTCAGTCAGCAGCGCCTTCAGACCTGCATCGGTCACGCGCAACAAATCCGCCATCAACGGCAAGCCATTGCCACTCAGGCTGATACTGGCATCAGGCTTGGAGTAGAAGGCCAGGCGAGCGGGAGGAGCATCTTTGGCCGATGCACCCAAGAAGCCCCGCACCATGTCCAAGCGGCTGACCTCCAGCGCGCCCATGCGCTCGCGCAAGGCGGCTTCCAGCGCATTTTCCCAGCCACTTTCCACAGCAATGCGTGTCCACAGCCCTTGCAAGCCATCCAAGCCGTGCTTGGCCAGCCAGGGCTGGAGCTTGCCGTCGGTTTTGACCTTTTCTTGCAGTGCCTTCAGCGCTTCCATGCGCGCGGCCAGCTCTGCTTGCTTGGCAGTTTCTGCATTCAGCAACTGTTGGCGACTACGGCGCCCATCATCAAGCTGGGGGACGCTGTCTTGCAGCTCCACCAAGGCAGCTTCTGCCATCTCTGCCATCTCAGCAGCATCGGAGTACTGCTCCGTAATTTGCTGCAACCGTGCTTCGTCGGGAGTCGCCAAGGCATTGCGATCGTTACGCAGCCGCTCCAGGCGGCTTTCATGCTGACGATTTTGTTCGTTGATGCTGCGCTGCTCTGCAGCCAGCACCTGAATTTGCTGCTGCACCTGCACCACTTGCTGGCGCTGGGTATTGGCCTTGTTTTGGGTAGCCCGCAGTGCATCTTCCAAGTCCGGTAAACGCAGGCTTTGCTCCTCCAGCTGGGCAGCCAGCATCTCAGCCTGCTCTTCGGCATCCATGCCGTTGGAGGCTAGGCTCTCCAGCTCCATGTCTGCATCGTCCTTGCGCTGCGCCCACTGGGTGATCTGCTCTGCCAGTTGCTGCATGCGCTGCTCAACACGCTGGCGGCCTTCCACCACATAGCGAATTTCTGCCTCTAACTTACCCACCTCAGCAGTCGCTTCGTACAAACGGCCTTGTGCTTGATTAACTTTGTCACCGGCTTCGTAGTGTGCCTGGCGAATGGCCTCCAGATCAGCCTCTATATGGCGGATTTCCGCCATCCGGCTTTCCAGGTCATTGACGGCTTGCATGCCTTCTTGGCGAATTTTTGACAAATCACCTTCGGCATCTTGCTTTTTCAAAAACCACAGCTGGTGCTGCTTGAGGGTGACACTGCCTTGCAGTGCGTTGTATTGGGCTGCCACCACGGCCTGCTTTTCCAGCTTGTCGAGGTTGGCATTCAACTCACGCAAGATATCTTCTACACGCGTCAGGTTTTCACGCGTATCAGAGAGCCGGTTTTCAGTTTCACGACGGCGCTCTTTGTATTTGGAAACGCCCGCAGCCTCTTCCAGAAAAAGGCGCAACTCTTCAGGGCGCGACTCGATGATGCGACTGATCGTGCCTTGACCGATGATCGCGTAGGCACGCGGCCCCAGACCTGTACCTAGGAACACATCCTGCACGTCACGACGGCGCACAGGCTGGTTGTTAATGAAGTACGAGCTGTTGCCATCACGTGTAAGCACGCGCTTGACGGCAATCTCGGTGAACTGCCCCCACTGCCCACCAGCACGGTGATCACTGTTATCAAACACCAGCTCTACGCTGGAGCGACTGGCTGGTTTACGGTGCGTGGTTCCGTTAAAAATAACGTCCTGCATGCTCTCGCCGCGCAGCTCACTGGCCTTGCTTTCGCCAAGCACCCAACGCACAGCATCCATGATGTTGGACTTGCCACAGCCATTGGGCCCCACCACACCAACCAACTGGCCGGGCAGCAGAAAATTGGTGGGTTCGGCAAAAGACTTAAAGCCTGAAAGCTTGATGGAGTTAAGGCGCACAGAGGTTTTGGCTCAGCAGCAGACGATGCAACGGGGGAAGATGAACAGGGATGATAACGCGCCCGGTTACAGATACCGAGAACGCATTCGCAGTGAGTTTGTAACAAAAATAGGCTTTAACGCTTACAGAGCAAGCGCTTGTAGCTCCACATTCAGGAGTAGAAACAGAGCGCGCGCCGCAGTTCTGATTCAGACGACAGCTTGCAGCGCCCCCCCCTGCAGTATGGGCTGAGCTTCAACCTGCTTCGCTCAGCGCCTTGCCCTCAGCACCATAGGCATGGGCCCACGCCTCAAACTCTGCCGCAGGTTGCGGGCGGCTGAAGTAAAAGCCCTGCCAATAACTGCAGCCATTTTTTGCCAGAAATACCCGCTGTGCTTCAGTCTCGACACCTTCAGCGATCACCTGTAGCCCCAGACTGTTGCCCAAGGCAATGATGGAACGTGCAATCGCAGCATCGTTGGTGCTGGTGACGACTTCGCGCACAAAGCTCTGGTCAATTTTGAGTTTGTCCAGCGGCAGACGCTTGAGGTAACTCAGCGATGAATAACCAGTGCCGAAATCATCCAGAGAGAACATGACGCCGATGCCCTTGAGTTGCACCATCTTCTGAATGGTGTCCTCTACATCGGTCAGCAGCATGCCCTCCGTGAGTTCCAGCTCCAGCAAACTCGGCTTGGCGCCTGTAACTTGCAAAGCTTGCTGCACTTGCTCAACAAAATTTGGCTGATAGAACTGGCGTGGGCTGACGTTCACCGACATCGTCAACTCGGCCAACGCCGGGTTTTGCGCCCAATGTGCCAACTGGCGGCATGCCGCATACAGCACCCACTCGCCCAAAGGCAAGATCAGGCCAGACTCTTCCGCCGTGGGAACGAATACCCCGGGTGGAATGAATCCCTTGGTGGGATGCTTCCAGCGCAGCAGGGCTTCCGCGCCAATCACTTTGTCCCGCTGAACCTGCGGCTGAAAGAACAGATCAAACTCATGCCGCTCCAAAGCCAGACGCATGTCCTTTTCCATCTCAACGCGCGCACTGACCGCCTTTTGCATGCTGGGATCAAAAAACTGCAAGGTATCGCGTCCGGCGCTCTTGGCCTGATACAGCGCCAGATCCGCGCGTTTGAGCAACTCTTCCACCGAATCGCCTGCACCACAAAACATGACAGCGCCCATGCTGACGGTGACGTGGAAATCCTGATTGCCTAAATAGAAAGGCGTTCTCAAGGCCTCCAAGATAGAGCGTCCCATTTGCTCGGTGTAACGTCCGGCCTCCAAAGCGTCTGTTGGCAGGTCTTCCAGAACCACCGCAAACTCATCACCCCCTTGGCGCGCCAGAGTATGCCGCCCTGCAATGCAGTTGCTTAACCGCGTTGCCACCAAGCGCAGCAATGCATCACCATGCTGGTGTCCCAAGGTTTCATTGAGCGATTTGAAATTATCAATATCCAAGAGTAGCAATGCCCCGCGGCCCGCATGACCACGCTGGCTGCGCGTCAGCGCCTCGCTCAAACGGTCCAGCAGCAGGCGGCGGTTGGGCAACTGCGTCAAGTTATCGTAAAAACCCAGCCAGCGAATCTCAGCCTCAGCGGCCTTGCGCTGGGTTACGTCCACAAAGCTCAAGAGGATGCGCCCACCCAAGAAGCGGCCAGAAACTTCCATCGTCAGCTCTTGTCCGCTCTTGCTGCGCAGCAAGTATTCCATCGCAGGCATGTTCACCCCTGTTGGAACCACTTCACAGCGCCCAATATTCAAACGCTGCAACAACGTGGCGTGCTGCTGCGCATCGACACACAAATGCCGCCACAAAGCCGATTCATCCTGCACATCGCTTTGCTCCCAGCCTGTCATGACTTCAAACTGGTGGTTCACAAATTCAATATTGCCCACAGGTCCGACGACTACCAGGCCCACGGGCATATAGCGCAACATTTCGCTGGAATAGGCTTCGCGCGCCTGTAATTGCTCTTGCAGCAAACGGCGCTCTGTCACATCCGTCAACAAGACGATATGGCGCCCAACTGCCCTGCCACCAGCATTCAACAACGGTGAAACCCAGACTTCAGTCCAGATGACCCCGCCGTCTGCACGCAGCATACGCTGTGTGCTCACAAAATGCGGCAATCTGCCACTGGTCAGCTGTCGCTCCAGCCGCTCGCACTCAGCACGGTCATCCGGGTGAATGCGCTCGTAAATCGTCATTGACTCCAGTGTTTCCAGGCCAAACCCTACAACATCCGCAAAACGCGCGTTGACGCTGAGATAACGACCAGTAGCGGGCTCTATCTCCGCCACACCCACCGCAGTTTGGTTAAACAACGCTTTGAGCCTGTCCGTACGCTCGCTCAATAAATTGTGTTTGGCCTCTGCCTGAATTTGTGCACGCATTCGCTGCAGCGAAAGCAGGAGCACAACTGCCGCCAGTAGCAATGTGGCACCCAAAGTGCTGCTGGCAATAATGACAGGGAACGAGCGCTCGACATCCGACAAAACCGAGCCATTGGAGGCAAACTCCAGAGACCACATGCGCCCCCAGATCACAATCGCTTTTTTGGCCCTTGGCGCAGAAGCGGGTACATCGGCCCACCCGTCAGAGACATAGACCACCTGGTCCGCTTGCGTGGTGGGAATTCCCTCTGGTACAAACCCCACATCCTCAATCGACACCACCGTATGCGGGAGCATGCCTCGCGCAAGGAAGCGCTCCATCATGCGTTCCAAATTCACACTGAGGTTCAAGACACCAGTCAGGGCACCGGGCTCGCCACCCTGTCCTGGCGCACGCAAAGGCACGCTGATCATGACCCCTGCTGATGCATTGTTCGTTTGTGACAGTACCAACGGCGCGCTCATGACAGGCCCTGACACGTGCTGCACACTGGCAATCAACGCTTTAATTGGCGGATAACGCTCAGCATCCATGCCCCGCAAAGTACGCCGCGCGCCCAAGGGCCACACATCGTCCACGATGTAGTAATCAGGCTGCACCAGAGGCAGCGAAGGCATTTGGCTTTCATCAACGCGCTGCTGCGCGGATACGTCGCGTAGTAAACGCTCCCGGTGCTCGGCATAGGTAGCCGCATCCATTCGCCGTATCAGACTTAAGGCTTCCAGACCCGGGTAACGAAAAGCCGCATCTTGCGTGAGCTTGGAGGCTGCAAATACATCATGGGCAGGCGCTGTACTCATCTCCAGGACAGACTTCATGCCATGGACGATATCTCCATAGGCGTAGAACCTTTGCGCCACTGAAGCGCTGAACATCTCCGCTTGCTGATCCAGTCGCAGTTGCACTGTGTGCGCTTGCCGCTCTTCAAGGCTCTGCCACAGACCTACGCTCAACGCGCAGCCAAAAGCCAGCACAGCAACGGTAGGCCACCACATTTGCAGCCGCTGTTGGAGTTTGGAGCGTGATTTCATTGGCAAAGCACTAAAAAGAAGAAAGACGGTGAGGCTTGCCAGCGATTGCTAACAAAGATTAACCAGCGTTCAAGCATAACCCTGCTACAGCACGTGCTACAACAATCTCAGTCGTTTAATGAAAGAACTAAACCCGGGTTAAATCGGCCTTAACTGTGCTGGGTGCTCCAGTGCCAGCTGTTTGAGCATGCGCCAGACCGTCTGAATGCGTAGTACGCCCTTGGCCTCTTGCGGCATTGACATCCAAAATGTGCGCTCAAATTTGGCCACTTCAGGCAACACCCGCTGCAGCAAAGGATCACGGTCGGCCATGAATGCTGGCAGCACCGCCAAACCAGCCCCTGCGCGCACCGCCTCGTACTGCGCGGCAATACTGGTACTGCGAAAAACAAATTGTGTGGGCTTATACAGCTGCGCCAGCAATTGCAGCTCTTTAGAAAAGAGCAAATCATCCACGTAATGAATGAAGTGGTGGTGGCGCAGATCATCGCTGGTGCGCACCAGTGGTTTGCGTGCCAGATATTGCCGCTCTCCATACAAATAGAGGTGGTAGTCGGCCAGCTTGCTCACCACCACCGTGCCGCGCTTGGGCCGCTCGAGCGAGATCACGATATCGGCCTCACGCCGGGATAACTGCATTAAACGTGGCAAGGCCAGTAAATCAACAGACAGTTTCGGAAATTGCTGGGCCATCAGTGCCAAGGGAGCAGCCAGGAGCTGCACGCCAAAGCCTTCCGTCACCCCCACACGCACCAGCCCAGCCACCGAGGCAGGCTCAGAGGAGGTCTGCTGCGCCAGATGTTCAATGCCGCGCACGGCTTTTTCCATGCTTTGGGCCACGGGCAATAGCTGGCGTCCGGCCTCACTGAGCTTGTGCCCAGAGGCCTCCCGAACAAACAGTGGATGGCCCAGTTGCTGCTCCAGCGCCTGAATACGGCGCGCTACCGTGGTGTGCTCGACCTCCAGCGCACGCGCCGCACCCGCCAGAGTGCCTGTTTGAGCCAACGCCGCAAAAAAACGCAAGTGATCCCAGTCCATGCTCTCAGTTTGCCTGTGCTTTTTTGCAAAGCCAAGGTGCGTAAACGCGTATTGCCCAAGCAGATTTGCACATCTACCATGGGGCGAATGGCTTCCAAAGGCCAGCCTAACCCCATAAACAAGGAGACAAGCCCAATGAACGCACCTACTTCTTCGAATGTGCTGGCCCCCACCGTCAAGCTGCTGATCAACGGTGAGCTGGTGGAATCCAAGACCACGCAATGGCGTGATGTGGTCAACCCCGCCACACAAGAGGTGTTGGCCCGCGTACCTTTTGCCACGCCTGAAGAAATCAATCTGGCCGTAAGCAACGCCAAGGAAGCCTTCAAAAGCTGGAAGAAAACCCCGATTGGCACCCGCGCTCGTATTTTCTTGAAGCTGCAGCAACTCATTCGCGAGAACATGAAAGAGCTGGCGGCCACATTGACCGCCGAGCAAGGCAAAACCCTGCCTGACGCAGAGGGCGACATCTTCCGCGGCCTGGAAGTGGTGGAGCACGCCGCCAACATTGGCAGCCTGCAACTGGGCGAGCTGGCCAACAACGTGGCCAATGGTGTCGATACCTACACACTGAACCAGCCACTTGGCGTGTGTGCCGGCATCACACCCTTCAACTTCCCCGCCATGATTCCGCTGTGGATGTTCCCCATGGCGATTGCCACTGGCAACACCTTCGTGCTCAAGCCCTCCGAGCAAGACCCCATGGTCACCATGCGCCTGTGCGAGCTGGCACTGCAAGCGGGGGTTCCACCGGGCGTATTGAACGTCATCCACGGTGGTGAAGATGCAGTCAACGCAATTTGCGACCACCCAGACATCAAGGCTATCAGCTTTGTGGGCTCCACTAAGGTTGGCACCCACGTCTACAACCGCGCCAGCCTGAATGGCAAGCGCGTGCAGTGCATGATGGGCGCCAAAAACCACGCCATCGTCATGCCTGATGCCAACAAGGAGCAGTCTCTGAACGCCTTGGCCGGAGCCGCCTTTGGAGCAGCAGGCCAGCGCTGCATGGCACTGTCAGTGGTGGTGCTGGTGGGCGAAGCCCAGAAATGGATTCCTGATCTGGTGGCCAAGGCCAAGACCCTGAAGGTGTCTGGCGGCACCGAAGCGGCAACCGATGTAGGCCCCGTCGTCAGCTGCGCTGCGCTGTCACGCGTAGAAAGCCTGATCGAGCGTGGCATTGCCGAAGGCGCGGTGCTGGAGCTGGATGGCCGCAAGCCCCAGGTGGCTGGCTACGACAAGGGCAACTTTGTCGGCCCCACCATTTTCAGCGGTGTCAAACCCGGCATGAGCGTGTACGAGCAAGAGATTTTTGGTCCTGTGCTATGTATTGTGTCAGCCGACAGCATCGACCAAGCCATTGAATTCATCAACGCCAACCCCAACGGCAACGGTACAGCCATCTTTACGCAGTCGGGAGCAGCAGCGCGCAAGTTCCAGGAAGACATTGATGTGGGTCAGGTTGGCATTAACGTGCCAATCCCTGTGCCTGTGCCTTTGTTCTCGTTCACCGGCAGCCGCGCTTCCAAGCTGGGTGATCTGGGTCCTTACGGCAAGCAAGTGGTCATGTTCTACACCCAGACCAAGACCATTACGGCCCGCTGGTTTGATGACAGCACCACCAGCCACGGTGTGAACACCACCATCAGCCTCAAATAAAACGCACGCGCACAGCCAAGGCTCTGAGATGATCGAACGCATGCGTTTGAACCTCTCTTCCTTGGCCGTGCTGACCGGATTGCTGCTGCCGTGCACTGGCTTCGCCCAAGCGGGCGCGGCCTGTGACCCTCAGTCAGACAGCGTTGCCAGTCGCAATGCCTGTGCAGTCCAGCGCTTTCAGCAATCCGATACGGCGCAAAATATTTTGTACGGTGATGTGATGCGGGCACTGTCGGCACACGAGCGCCCAGCGCTGCGCAAGGACCAGAACACGTTTAACCGGCAGCGCAGCCAGACCTGCAAGGCCCGCCACACTGCTGACGAACAGCGCGCTGAATGGCCGCAGCTTTTGCATGACTGCTTGAGCGCAGAGACGCAAGCCCGCCGCACCACCCTGCTGCACTGGCTGCACTACGGGCGCGCAGCGAATTAGCCAAGGCTGACACAACTTAGAACAACAATCGACCAGGAGACAACGCCATGGACTTTGAACTCACCGAAGACCAGCGCGCCTTTGCCGAAACAGCGCGCCAGTTTGCGCAAACCGCCCTGGCACCGCATGCCGCCCACTGGGATGCAGAAGGTATTTTTCCGCGCGAAGCGATTGCCCAAGCTGGTGAACTGGGCTTTTGTGGCCTGTACGCCCCAGAAAACACCGGTGGCTTAGCCCTGCCCCGCCTGGATGCCACCCTGATATTTGAAGAAATGGCAGCGGTAGACCCCAGCACCACGGCCTTCATCACCATTCACAACATGGCCACATGGATGCTGGGCACCTGGGCCACCGATGCCGTGCGCGCTGAGTGGGGCGAGGCGCTGACCAGCGGCCAGAAGCTGGCTAGTTATGCCCTCACTGAGCCCGGTGCGGGCTCTGATGCAGCCTCGCTCAAAACCCGGGCTGAGTTGGTGGGCCACGAATATGTGATCAACGGAGCCAAAGCCTTCATCAGCGGCGCGGGCAGCACTGATGTACTGGTGCTCATGGCACGCACTGGCGAAGCTACCTCAGGCTCGGCAGGTATCAGCGCGTTTGCGGTTCCCGCGAATCTGCCCGGCATCAGCTACGGTAAAAAAGAAGAAAAAATGGGCTGGAACAGCCAACCCACGCGGGTCATCAATTTTGATAATGTGCGCATTCCGGCCAACCACTTGCTGGGCCAAGAAGGTGAAGGCTTCAAGATTGCCATGAAGGGGCTGGATGGCGGGCGCATCAACATCGCTACCTGCTCCGTGGGCGCAGCACAAGGGGCCCTGACACAGGCGCAGCAGTACATGCAAGAGCGCAAACAGTTCGGCAAGACGATTGCCAGCTTTCAGGCCCTGCAGTTCAAGCTGGCCGACATGGCTACCGAACTGGTAGCTGCACGCCAGATGGTGCGCCTGGCCGCCAGCAAGCTGGATGCGGGGGCGCCCGATGCGTCCACCTACTGCGCCATGGCCAAACGCTTTGCCACCGACGCAGGTTTTATGGTCTGCAACGAAGCACTGCAACTACACGGGGGTTACGGCTATCTGCGCGACTTCCCGCTGGAACGCCTGGTGCGCGACGCACGCGTACACCAGATTTTGGAAGGTACCAATGAAATCATGCGCGTCATCATTGCGCGGCGCATGCTTGAAGGCGATGCACCTGAGGCCATACGCTAAATTCAACAATCATAGCTGCTTGCGCCATCTGCCAAAAAGACCGATTTGACTGTAAACAACAATGCCTGCCAAACCATTGCCTGACGAAACCCTGCACTTGATCGACGCCGTACGCAACGCACTGCAAGGCTGCAGTGATGTGCAGGAAAAGCGCATGTTTGGCTGCCACGTCTTCATGGTGAACGGCAAGCTATGTCTGGGCGTTGAGGGTGATGAGGTGCTGGTGCGTTTGCTGCCCGCTACGCATGCCGAAGTGGCAGAAACGCCCGGAGTACGCCCTCTTTCCAGCAGGGGTCTGATGGATGGGTACTTCTACATCAGCCCAGCCGCCTATGCCACGCGTGAACAGTGGCAGCACTGGATAGACGCCGCCCTGGCTTACAACCCGCTGGCCAAGGCATCACCCAAGAAAGCGCGCAAAACGCCCTCCACCACAGCCCAGCCCACATTGCCAGGTCAACGCGCTGCCAAAGCACGGGGCAGCGGTGCTACCCACAACTCCAGCGCCACCGCGCCCGTGCGCAAGCATTCGGTGTTTGATGACGACGATGTGCTGTAACCAGCGCCCGCCGCCACATTCAGCAGCCCGACCCACGCAGAAAACGCCTCATGACACTTCGCATTGTCCAGCTCGGTACCCCACGCACGCCCGACGAAGGCTTGCGCATTGGCACGGTGCGCCGCCCACCGCGTGGCGTGCCAAAAACCGCGTTTGCAAGTCGAGATTTCTACGATGTGTGGTACCCAGAACTGTCGCCCGAGCCAGAAACAATGGCCTTGGCACAAGAGTCACACCGTCTGCACGACGCTGGCCTGACAGCAGAAGCCGCCAAGCAGTGGACGCAGTTTGCCAAGCAGTTTCACAAGCAACTGGCCCTACCGCCTGCCGAGCGCACCTTGCAATTGCTGGCCGCGCTGTCGCGCCAGACCAACTTCTCCATGGGCTGCTACTGCGAATACGAGGCGCGCTGCCACCGCAGCATTTTGCGCAGCCTGCTGGCAGAACGTGGCGCAGAGATTTGTAATGCATAAGTTCAAAGACTTTTAGCCTTCTAGCGCATATACAGCAGGCGCTGATGGCTATCAAAACAGAAATTACAACCACCCCAAGGAGACAACACATGACAACGATTGCATTCATCGGTTTGGGCAATATGGGCGGCCCCATGGCCATCAACCTGAAAAAAGCCGGGCACGACGTGCGCGTGTTTGATCTATCCAAAGACGCTGTCAGCAAGCTGGTGGCTGAAGGTGCCACCGCCGCATTCAGTGCGCAAGATGCCGTTCAAGGTGCCAAAGTGGTGGTGAGCATGCTGCCCGCCAGCCAGCATGTAGAAGCGCTGTTTCTGGGCAAAGACGGTGCGCCCGGCCTGTTGGCAGCGATTGCCAAAGACACGCTCGTGATCGACAGCTCCACCATCGCAGCAGCCACCAGCCAAAAAGTGGCCAAAGCAGCAGATGCCGCAGGTATTGACTTTATTGACGCACCCGTCTCTGGCGGCACCGGCGGCGCAATTGCTGGCACACTGACGTTCATGGTGGGTGCCACTGCATCACAACTAGAACGTGCCAAGCCTTATCTGGAAAAAATGGGAACCAACATCTTCCACGCGGGTTCCGTAGGTGCTGGCCAGACTGCCAAGATCTGCAACAACATGCTGCTGGGTATTTTGATGGTGGGAACCAGCGAGGCCATGGCACTGGGCGTGGCCAATGGACTGGACCCCAAGGTGCTGTCCGAGATCATGCGCCGCAGCTCAGGTGGAAACTGGGCACTTGAAAAGTACAACCCATTCCCCGGTGTGCACGAAAATGCACCCGCCAGCAAAGGTTATGCCGGTGGCTTTGGCACCGATTTGATGCTCAAAGACTTGGGGTTGGCGCAGGACAATGCGATTGCGACCAAATCCAGCACCCCACTGGGGGGCATGGCCCGCGCAATCTACGCAGCCCACAGCATTGCCGGTCATGGGGGAGAAGACTTCTCCAGCGTGATCAAGATGCTGCAAAAACAATGATGCTCTGATGGCCCTTTAACTCTGCAAGGGCAAGCCGCGCAACCAACGCTGCGCGACTTGCGCCTATGAGCGGCTTGTATGGAGACAGCATGGCGCTCATAGGCTTAGCTGCACAAAGCACTGGCCCTAAGGTCGACACAGGCAAGCGTGGCACGCACAGCCACCCATGTGCAATACACTCATTCGTGGCGTTGAGTAAAGCAGCCAAACCCAGCCCCCTACCGAGCAGATGGCCGCATCGGTTGTATGCGTTTTGCCATTTTGCCGCCATGGGTTTGGCTCGCTTTGCTGCGGCCATGAAGCTAGGCTGAGCCTGCTCGCTCACTGCTCAGGAGTTCCAGTCATGCCGCACACTATCCGCCTGCACCGCGTACTTCAGGCACCGCCAGAACGCATCTACCGCGCCTTTACTACCGCTGCAGCCCTCGTCAAATGGATGCCTCCCCACGGTTTTGTCTGCGAAGTACAGGAAATGGATGCGCGCCCCGGGGGACACTTTCGCATGGCCTTCATCAACCTTGGCACCGGTGAGCGCAGCAGCTTTGGGGGCGTCTATCTAGAGCTGGTAGCCAACACCCGCATTCGCAACAGTGACCAGTTTGACGACCCCGGTTTGCCCGGCAGCATGATCACCACCGTCGAACTGCGCGCAGTTGCCTGCGGCACGGAAATACAGATCGTTCAAGAAGGCCTGCCCGAGGTGATTCCGGCCGAATCCTGCTATCTGGGCTGGCAGCAATCGTTGCATTTTTTGAGTTTGCTAGTGGAAGCTGACATTCCATCCAATCTGTCTTAGAGCGTACAAAGCACAGCTATCTGAAAAGCATGAACGGCGCGCACTGCACGTATCTGTAACCGACGCAGAATATGTGGACGCCTTCATACGCTTGTCGCGCGTGGAAGGCACATTGCCGCACTGGAAAGCGCACACACTATGGCATCGGCCGTGCGCAAGGCTTTCGCGCTGCCAAGGCACATCGCAAACTGATCAAACAGGCTGGTCGTTGCGATAAAGACGCCAACTGCATTGCACAAATTCAGGGCATCTAAGCCAGCTCCCCACATTTATCGCCACGATCAGATGGTTGGCGCGAATGTTGCAACGAATGCTTACATCTGTCGCAGCCACAAGCTGCGGGGTATATGGAAGGGATTTGTGATGAAGTTTGTAGCCAACCTGTCGATCAAAAGCCGTCTGTACTGCGGCACCCTGTTTTGCCTGGCCATGCTGGTCATTATTGGCGGGGCGGGATTTTATGCCTTAGAGCAAACGCGCAAGACAGTAGAAGATGTCTTCACCACGCGGGTGCAGACATTGGTAGACATCAGCGAGCTGCGCACCAACTTAGGGAATGTGCAACTGGCCGAGAAAAACACGATCGTCAATTCCGACAACTCAGACATAGTCACAGAAATGCTGGGACGCTGGCAAACCACTCTTGCCAGCCTTAAAGAGCGTGCCCAGATGCTGCTGATGCTGCAGCCACCTACCTCCGAATATGCGCAAAAGCTCAACGTCGTTAGCACCTCACTGGAGCGCTACGGTGAAGATCTAGCCCCTGTCATGGAACAAGTGCGCAAAGGTCTGGTCAGTCCGGCGGAAGGTGCCGAGCAAGCTGAGGTGGTACGCAGTGCCATCCATGACGCCGATGCACTACTGGGCGCAGCGGTCATGCAGGCACAGTCTGAGCTAGAAGCGGGCCGCACCACGATTGCAGAGCAAGCCCTGCATATGAAAATGCTGATGGCATCAGTAGTTTTAACCTCCATTTTCGTCATGCTGCCCATCACAGTCTTCAGTGTGCGTAACATCATGCGATCCTTGCAAATGGCACGCAACATGGCCCAGCGGGTGGCCGCAGGAGACTTGTCGCAAGATATCGTGCCGCTCAACCAAGACGAGGTGGGCCAGTTGGTGGAGTCCATGGCCGAGATGCAAAGCTCACTGCGCAGCTTGGTTGCGCAAGTGCAGGCAGCGGCAGGCCAGGTCTCTACCGCCAGTGCAGAAATTGCCAGTGGCAACCACCACCTGAGTGAACGTACCGAAGACACTGCCACCCATTTGCAGACCACTGCGGGCGCGATGGAAGAGTTGGGCCAAGGCGTGCAACACAGCGCCCAATCCAGCGAAATGGCCCACCAGCAAGCCCAGGCTGCCACCAATGTGGCACAGCGTGGCAAGCAAGTGACCGCCAATGTGGTGCATACCATGCAGCAGATTGCACACAGCTCGGAGCGTATTGCCCAAATCACCGGAGTGATTGACGGCATTGCCTTCCAGACCAATATCTTGGCACTGAATGCAGCAGTGGAAGCAGCCCGTGCGGGCGAGCAAGGCCGCGGGTTTGCCGTGGTGGCCAACGAAGTACGCTCGCTAGCCGGACGCAGTGCTGAAGCAGCCCGCGAAATCAAGGCTTTGATTACAGCCTCCACACAATGCGTGGACAGTGGCACATCATTGGTGCACCAGGCGGGTAGCACCATGGATGACATTGTGGGCAGCGTTGACCGCGTGGCGCAGGTCATTGCCGAAATTACCGAAGCAACACATGTTCAGCACCGCCAGATTGCCAACGTGATGCGCTCGGTAGATGAACTGGAGCAGATGACCCAGCAAAACGCAGCCCTGGTCGAGCAATCCAGCGCGGCCTCGTCTTCGCTGCACGATCAGGCCAGCGTGCTGGACAAAGCGGTCAAGCAATTCACCATGCCGCCGCAGTTAGTGGCTGTTGAAGTTTTGCAAGTGACCAACGAACCCACGCTGGTCATTGCCGCTTGATTTCAAGTCAGAAATTTACATAAAAATAGCTACCAACGCTTACATGACGGACGTTGGTAGCTATGAATATTTATCTAGGTCGCAACTCCAGCACATCGCCGCGCATCAGTACATCAAACTGGCGCAAGAAGTTCTGCCCCAACAGCGCATCTTGTTCGCTGCTGCCGGTATAGCCCGTGCCCACCGTCAGATTGCGCGCTTGCAACGGCCCTACAGTCACGCTTTGCGCACGCACCAGACGCCCCATGCGCACGCCATTGGCAGTGCGAAACTGAACCAATTCACCGCCTTCCAGACCCGCGCGCTGGGCCAGGGCGTCAGTCACCGAAATGGACGTAGCCCCAGTGTCCACCATAAACCGCACAGGCTGGCCGTTGATGCTGCCATCCACATAAAAATGACCATCCCGGTGGCGCTGCAGCTGCAGCCCGCCGTCGGAGGTGATCACGGAAGCAGCAGGCTGCATGTAGCGGTCCATGGCTACATACATCACACCCAGCACTACCACCCAAAAAATCGCCATGCCTGCCTGCATGCGCCAAAGTGAGCGGCGCGCGGCGCTGTTCTGAGAATGCACTGAAGAAATCCCTCTCTCCATCGGACTTACACAAATCTATTTCGACCCTCATCGGATCACCGCAGTGGGTGCGCGTAACCTCTGCCACGCAACACTGCCATGGCCTGCAAACGACTGGCCTGAGCAGTACGCTGCCTGACTAAGGCAAGGCCGGCGCCGGTAAACGGCGGTGCTCACCGCCCGGCACGCGACCAAAGCGTGCGTCGCCCGCCTCCCAGGCAGCACGGTATGTGCGAATACTGGCCATGTCTGCACCCACAAAGTTCCACCACATGGTGACAGGTTCGGCAAACGGCGCTCCCCCAATCACCAGCAGGCGCGTTCCCGCCGGCACTTGTACATTCAAAGACTCGCGCCCCGGCGCAAGGTAGGCCAACTCATCTGCTCCATAGGTTTCACCTTCGACGCAAAAACCACCTGTCAGAGCAAACAATCCGTATTCAAAATCTGGGCGCATTTCCAGCATGAAATCAGCACCCTGCGCGCTCAGCACTTCCAGACCCAGCATGGGCGAATGCAAATCCGTGGGTGCCGTGTAAGCACCATAGCTACCCGCCATCAGCGACCATTGGCAGCCTTGCTCTTGCCACTGCGGCACTTCAGGGTAGTGCGAAAAAGCGGGAGGTTGGTCCGCCACCGCATGGGGCAGTGCAATCCACAACTGCGCAGCATGCAAGCGCGCACCGGGCACCACTGAATCTTCTGTATGTGAGATGCCATAGCCGGCCGTCATCAAATTGACCTGCCCGGGCCGCACAACTTGTTCTGAGCCCAAGCTATCGCGGTGCATGACCTCCCCTTCAATCATCCAGGTGAAGGTTTGCAAACGCGTATGCGGGTGCGCCCCCACATGCATGCCCTGGCCTTCATCAAAAGCGATAGGCCCAAGGTGGTCTAGAAAGCACCAGGCACCGATCATGCGACGCCCACGCGTGGGCAGTGCGCGCGAGATCTCCATCCCCTCCCCTAGGCTGCCTTTTCTAGCAAGAATGCGATCAATAGGGGGAAATGCATGTTCAGGCATACGGCGCTCCTGCTTGGAAGAAATCAGTCATCACGTCACAGATACTGGCGAATTTAACTCAGCAATGCGTTGTGCGAGTTGTTGAATCGAAGGTTCAGACAGGTCATTCGCAACAATGCTCGATCGCTGGCTCCACTGCTGAAAATGTTTGGACTGCGAGCGCTCGTATTGCGGGTCATAGTGCAATCGCATCAACTCTTCAAACAAGGCTGGCAAATTGCCTTCTTGCGCCCACTGCTGCCAGCGCGCAATGGTTTCGTTGCCTTGAATTTCTTTGAGAAAGCCCAAGCGCTCGCACAAAGTGTCGACGTCATCGCCCAGATACACATAGTCACGCAGCAAATATGCCAAACGCGCCTCCGGGGTGGCCTTGATCTCGACCACTGGCGACTGACGCATGTGTTGCACCAGCAACAAAGGCAGCCCCACTCGGCCAATTTTGGGGCTTTCCCCCTCGATATAAACAGGCCGGCTCAAATCCAATGCCTGCAGTTGCTGTGCCAGCAACGTTTCAAAATTCTTTTGGCTGGGCTGGGCAATCCCTGGCAAAGCACCCAGCAACGAACCTTTGTGCCGCGCAAGCCCTTCCAAATCCAGTACTTGTGCACCTTGCTGCTGTAGCGCAAGCAGCACACTTGTCTTGGCACTGCCTGTGGCACCACACAGCACACGCAACTGCAGTTGCGGCACGATGGCATCAATTTGCTCGACCACATGGTGGCGAAAAGATTTGTAGCCACCTGCCAGTTGCTGCGCATCCCAGCCCACCAGGCGCAGCCAAGTCACCATCGAGCCACTGCGCAAGCCTCCTCGCCAGCAGTACACCAACGGTTTCCAGTTGGCTGGCTTGTCTGCAAATGTCTCTTTCAAATGCACAGCAAGATTGGCCGCCACCATGGAAGCGCCCAAACGCTTGGCTTCAAATGGGCTGACTTGCTTATAGATAGTGCCAATGATGGCCCGCTCTTCATTGCTCAACACAGGGCAATTGATGGCCCCCGGAATGTGGTCCAGCTCAAACTCAGCAGGTGTGCGGGCATCAATGATGGCGCTGTACTGTGCAATCTCAGTGACACGAACGGGTTGGCGGTGGGACATCAGAATTCAACAGTGCAAAAAGAAAGAGGAGCTCAGGCTCAACAAAAGCATCCAAGAACCGTGTGGACGACAAGAGAAAGGTTGGTCGAGCCTCGACACCCCTCTGCGCTGCAGAGAACCTTCATAACAAGCCTGCAATTGTCTCCGCTCTTGTCTGACTGTGCTGTCCGCAAGTGCAGCAGCTGTATTTCAGACGTTGTCTTACCCGCTCCCAAGGGTTTGCCCATCTATATGCAAACTTGATCCATGCAAACATATGCACACATTCACCAGCCACTGCCATCGGATAAAGGCAGGTGAGTGGGTCTTGTATGAGACATATAACTAGAATTCCGCCTACAAGCGTCAAGTTTTAAAAAAGGTAACCCCATGGTGCAATTCTCCAGACGCCAGTTCATGAAAGTGACTGGTTCGAGTCTGGCGGCATCCAGCTTGGCAGTGATGGGCTTCTCGCCCACCGCTGCACTTGCTGAAGTTCGCCAGTTCAAGCTGGCCGCAGCCACCGTTACACGGCAGACATGTACGTACTGCTCGGTCGGTTGTGGTCTATTGATGTATTCGTACAGCGACGGTGTGAAGAACGCCAAGCTGTCCGTCATGCACGTTGAAGGTGATCCAGATCACCCCGTCAACCGCGGCACACTGTGCCCCAAGGGTGCTTCGCTGCTCGACTTCGTGCATAGCCCCCACCGCCTGCAGTACCCCGAGTACCGTGCTCCCGGCTCTGATGAGTGGAAGCGCATGTCCTGGGATGAAGCGCTGAACCGCATCGCCAAGCATCTGAAAGATGACCGCGACGCCAACTTCATTGAGAAGAACGAAAAGGGTCAGACGGTTAACCGCTGGCTCACCACTGGCATGCTGGCCGCCTCGGCCTCCAGCAATGAAGCCGGTTACGTCACACACAAGGTAGCCCGTTCCTGGGGTCTGCTGGCGCTCGATAACCAAGCACGTGTCTGACACGGCCCGACGGTGGCAGGTCTTGCCCCGACGTTTGGCCGTGGAGCCATGACCAATCATTGGGAAGACATCAAAAATGCTGATGTCATCTTGGTGATGGGTGGTAACGCAGCAGAAGCACACCCTTGCGGTTTCAAATGGGTGACAGAAGCGAAAGAGCACAACGGTGCCCACTTTATGGTGGTCGACCCGCGCTTTAACCGCTCTGCCTCGGTTGCCGATTTCTATGCCCCTATCCGTTCGGGTTCGGACATTGTTTTCCTCGGCGGCATCATTAATTACTTGTTGACCAACGACAAGATCCACCACGAGTACGTGAAGAACTACACAGACTTCTCGTTTATCGTGCGTGAGGACTTTGCGTTCGACGAAGGCATCTTCTCGGGTTACAACCCAGAAACTCGTACTTACGACAAATCGTCGTGGGACTACGAAATGGGTGAAGATGGCTTTGTAAAGGTCGACGCTTCACTGCAGCACCCGCGCTGCGTGTACCAGTGGCTCAAACGCCACTATGCAGGCTACACCCCTGAAAAAGTGGAAAGCATCTGCGGTACACCCAAGGCAAAGTTCCTGCACGTAGCAGAGAAGTTTGCATCGACTGCTGAAGCAGGCCGTGTTGCCACCATCATGTACGCCCTGGGCTGGACACAGCACACCACGGGTGCACAGATGCTGCGTACCGGTGCCATGATTCAACTGCTGTGCGGCAACATTGGTGTTGCAGGCGGCGGCATGAATGCGCTGCGTGGTCACTCCAACATCCAAGGCCTGACTGACCTGGGTATCTTGTCTGCTTCGTTGCCGGGTTACCTGACGCTACCCAACGAAAGCGAACAAGAGTACGAGAAGTACATCGGTGCTCGCACGCCCAAGACATTGCGTCCGGGTCAGATGAACTTCTGGCAGAACACGCCCAAGTTCCACGTCAACCTGATGAAGGCATGGTTTGGCCCTGCTGCAACTGCTGAAAACAACTGGGCGTTCGATTACCTGCCCAAGTTGGACAAGCAGTACGACATGCTGCAGATCACCGACATGATGGTGCAAGGCAAGGTCAATGGTTACATTGCCCAAGGCTTTAACCCATTGGCTGCGCTGGCGAACTCGAACAACGTGCGTGAAGGCTTGAAAAAGCTGAAGTTCTTGGTGATCATGGACCCGCTGGTCACTGAAACATCCGAGTTCTGGAAGAACCACGGCGAGTTCAATGATGTAGACACTGCGTCTATCCAGACTGAAGTATTCCGCCTGCCCACCACCTGCTTTGCCGAAGAAGATGGCGCAGTAGTGAGCTCTTCGCGTGTACTGCAGTGGCACTGGAAAGCGGCTGATGCCCCAGGTGAAGCCAAGACTGACATCGCCATCATGTCCGGGCTGCACCTGCGCATGAAGAAGTTGTACGAAGCGGACGGCGGCAAGTTCCCCGACCCCATCGTCAACCTGTGGTGGCCTTACGCCCAAGCTGCACACCCCACTTCCGAGGAAATTGCCAAGGAATACAACGGTAAGGCACTGGTTGACTTGACCGATGCTGACGGCAAGGTCATCCGTAAGGCGGGCGAGCAGCTGGCTGGTTTTGGTGAAATGCGTGCAGACGGCACTACCATGGGTGGATGCTGGGTCTGGTCGGGCTGCTGGACGTCTTCGGGCAACCAGATGGCTCGCCGCGACAACAGCGACCCAACCGGCATCGGCAATACGCTGAACTGGGCGTGGGCATGGCCTGCAAACCGCCGCATTTTGTACAACCGTGCATCGTGCGACACGCAAGGCAAGCCTTTCGACCCTAACCGCGTGCTCGTCAAGTGGGATGGTGCCAAGTGGGCAGGTGCTGACGTACCAGACATTGGTGCAACACTGCCGCCTAGCTGCAATCCGTTCACGATGAATCCGGAGGGTGTGGCCCGCTTCTTTGCTCGCAAGGGCATGAACGAAGGTCCGTTCCCCACGCACTACGAAGCGTTTGATAACCCATTGGGCTACAACCCAATGTATCCAGAAAACAAACTGGCGGTCATCAATCCTGCTGCGCGTATCTTGGAATCGACCAAGGGCACCGCAGGCGATCCTAAGGAGTACCCACACGTAGGTACCACCTACCGCCTGACTGAGCACTTCCACTATTGGACCAAGCACGTTCAGTTGAACAACATTGTTCAGCCTGAGCAGTTTGTCGAAATTGGTGAAGCGCTGGCCAAGGAGCTGGGTATCGAGACGGGTCAGAAGGTCAAGGTTTCCTCCAAACGCGGTTTTGTAAAGGCCGCTGCTGTAGTTACCAAGCGCATAAAGCCCATGCAGATTGACGGCAAGACCATCCACCACGTGGGTGTGCCAATCCACTGGGGCTTCTCGTCAACTGGACGCAAGGGCTACCTGGCGAACAATCTGACAGCATCGATTGGTGACGGCAACAGCTACACCCCTGAGTCCAAGACCTTCCTGGTCAAGGTCGAGAAGGCATAAGGAGAAATAGCTGATGTCTTCAACCATGTCCCTCGATATCAAGCGTCGCTCCGCGACCACTACCCCTTCTCCCAGCGCACGCGGTGCGCACGGTGGAGAAGTGGCCAAGCTGATTGACGTCTCCAAATGCATTGGCTGCAAGGCTTGCCAAACAGCGTGCATGGAATGGAACGACCTGCGCGACGAAGTCGGCACTCTGGCTGCTGGTGTTTATGACAATCCAACCGACCTCACGGCCGAGTCTTGGACTGTCATGCGCTTTGCCGAGTACGAAAACGAAGCAACAGGCAATCTGGAATGGCTGATCCGCAAGGACGGCTGTATGCACTGTGAAGACCCCGGCTGTCTGAAGGCCTGCCCATCGCCTGGTGCGATCGTGCAGTACGCCAACGGCATCGTGGACTTCCAGCAAGACCAGTGCGTGGGTTGCGGTTACTGCGTAACAGGCTGCCCGTTCAACATTCCACGCATCTCCAAGAAGGACCACAAGGCGTACAAGTGCACCTTGTGTTCTGACCGTGTGGCTGTGGGCCGCGAGCCTGCTTGCGTCAAGACTTGCCCAACGGGTGCCATCATGTTTGGCACCAAGAAAGCAATGCACGACCAAGCGGAACGCCGCATTGGCGACTTGCAAAACCGTGGTTACGCCAACGCTGGTTTGTATGACCCAGCTGCGGTCGGCGGTACACACGTCATGTACGTGCTGCACCACGCTGACAAGCCATCGCTCTACAAGGGCCTGCCGGATGATCCCAAGATCAGCCCCATGGTTTCTCTGTGGAAGGGTGTTGCCAAGCCTCTGGCCATGGCAGCTTTGGGCGCAGCCGCTGTCGGCAGCTTGTTCCACTACATCACCAAGGGCCCGAACGACGTGTCCAAAGAATTGGAAGATGAAATGGACAGCAAGGATGCAGCAGCCGACAAGAAGGAGAACGGCAAATGAAACGCAATCCACGCGACCTCGTGCGCTATAACGCATCGGAGCGCGCCAACCACTGGGTGGTAGGCATTTGCTTCATCTTGCTGGCTCTGTCTGGCTTGGCGTTCTTTCATCCAGCGTTCTTCCCCCTGACTCAATTGTTCGGTGGCGGCCCCTGGACCCGCATCCTGCACCCCTACATTGGTGTAGTGATGGCTGTGTTCTTCATCATCATGGCGTTCCGCTTCTGGCGCTTGAACGTGATTGAGCCTCGCGATATCGAGTGGCTCAAGAACGTGAACAAAATGATTGATGGCGATGACCACGACATGCCTGAGCAAGGCAAGTACAACGGCGGTCAAAAGCTGTTGTTCTGGGGTCTGGTCATTGGCATGGCATTGATCACCATCACCGGTTTTCTGATGTGGCGCGCTTGGTGGAATCTGCCTGTGGACCTGGTCCGCACAGCATCCGTCCTGCACGCTATTGCAGCGGTATGGATGATTGGCCTGATCGTCATGCACGTCTACGCGGCTATTTGGACCCGTGGAACCATTCGCGCGATGTTGTATGGCACAGTCACACGTGCTTGGGCCAAGCAACACCACCGCGGCTGGTATCGCAAGATGACCGGCGACAACGACTAAGCCGCTGGTTTGGCCGCGAAATAAAAGTCACTTAGACGCTTGTTGATTGCCGCCGGTACAGCCCATGCTGGGCGTACCGGCGGCTTCAATTTAGGGAACCCCTTTTCATGCAACAACGCATTCTTCAGCCCGGCGAAATTGAATCGCTGGACAAGACTTCTTTCCCTCGCATCCTGCTGCCTCAAGTAGCCAGCATGTTTGCCGAGCGTGCAGCCCGCCTGCGCCAGCTTTCCGAAGGTAATCCGATTGCCGATTACCTGCAATTTGCAGCAAAAATTGTGGATGCACAGCATGCTGCTGTCTCCAAGGTAGAGCTGCAAGCACTGAATACAACGGACGTGGCACGTGCACAGCAGCACTCCATGCCATTGCTGCCTGCCGCTGAGCACATCGATCCGGCATGGCACCAAGTGCTCAATGCCATGCTCGACACCTTGGCAAGCAGCGAAGGCTTGCCAGAGCCATTGCAACCCTTGATTCAGTCCTTGCGTGAACTGAGCCACGAAGAGCGCGATGAGATCGCTCAGCGTCTTTTGGAAAAAGAAGTCGCTGCCCGCCACATTGGCATGGCACCTTTCATCATGGCTGCTTTGCAGGTCACCTACGCCAAGCGCGCAGCGGCCTTGAATGCAGCAGATGTGCCTTACACCGATCCGGCCTCCATTTGCCCTGTTTGCGCCAGCGAACCTGTGGCCAGTGTTCTGCGCATCGGCGGCAAGGCCAACGGCCACCGTTACTTGCACTGCGCCACTTGCTGCACCGAGTGGCACATGGTGCGCGTGAAGTGCTCGCACTGTGAGTCCACCGCAGGTATTCACTACCAGACCATTGAAGGCAGTAAAGACGTCATCACAGCAGAAACCTGTGATGAATGCGGCACCTACCGCAAAATCGTCAACCAAGAAAAAGACCCGATGGCAGAGCCATTGGCAGACGACTTGGCCAGCTTGATGCTCGACTTGCTGATGAGCGAAAGCACCACGTTCAAGCGCGCCAGTGCGAACCCGCTGCTGTTTGTCGCTGTTTCGGAAGAACAAACCGAAAGCCAGGACGAAGCTCTGGTTGACCCTGCGGCAGAATAAGCACTTGTGCCCACTTGCCGAAAGGCCGCTGCGGCGGCCTTTCTTTATTGTTTTTCACATTGAGAGTGCTGCATTGAACACTGCCGCCCCACGTCTTCCCTCGGTTGACAAACTGCTTCAACACCCCGTCTTGCAAGGCTTGCAGATTGAATTTGGTCGCTCCAGCACGACCGATGCAGTACGGCATGTGCTCGATGGCCTGCGTCACCACCTGCTCGATGGCAGCCTGCAAGCCGGACAAGTCAGCGATGACGCTTTGACCCAGGCCGTAAAAAGCCGTTTGACCGAGCGTTTTGCCCCCCGCCTGAAAAGCGTGTTTAACCTCACGGGCACCGTGCTACATACCAACTTGGGCCGCGCCCTGCTACCCCAAGAGGCCGTGGATGCGGTGGTCGAAGCACTGACCAACCCTGCCAACCTGGAATACGACCTTGAAACCGGTGGCCGTGGCGACCGCGATGACTTGGTTGAAGCCCTCATTTGCGAGCTGACCGGCGCCGAGGCTGCCACCATCGTCAACAACAATGCTGCTGCCGTGCTGCTGGCGCTGTCCACCCTGGCCCCCGGCAAAGAGGTTGTAGTCTCGCGCGGCGAGCTGGTGGAAATTGGCGGTGCGTTCCGCATCCCAGACATCATGAAGCGTGCCGGTTGCCAGCTGCTCGAAGTGGGCACCACCAACCGCACCCACGCCAAAGACTACGCAGAAGCCATCAGCGACCGCACCGCCTTGCTGATGAAGGTACACACCAGCAACTACGAAGTGATGGGCTTTACCAAAAGCGTGTCAGACGCTGAAGTCACAGCCATGGCCCATGAGCGTGGCCTGAACATGATGGTGGACCTGGGCAGCGGCACTTTGGTCGATCTGCGCCACTGGGGCCTGCCCCACGAAGTCACCGTGCGCGAAACGGTGGATGCCGGAGCCGACATCGTCACGTTCTCGGGCGACAAGCTGCTGGGCGGTCCCCAGGCGGGCATCATCGTTGGCCGCAAGGATTTGATTGCGCAAATCAAAAAGAACCCCATGAAGCGCGCCCTGCGCGTGGGCAAACTCACGCTGGCCGCGCTGGAGCCCACACTGCGCCTATATCTGCACCCTGAAAAACTGGCCGAGCGTCTGACCACGCTGCGCCTGTTTACCCGACCGCAAGCTGCAATGCAAGTTCAGGCCGAAAGTCTGGCACCACAGCTGCAAACCGTGCTGGGGGATACGTGGGTTGTAGAGACTGCCGCAATGCACAGCCAAATTGGCAGTGGCGCCCTGCCCGTAGAGAACCTGCCCAGTTTTGGACTGAAGCTCTACCCAGCCAGCGGCAAGCAAGCTGGCCGCCAGCTGACCCAGCTGGAAGTGCGCCTGCGCGCCCTGCCCCGCCCGGTCATTGGACGCTTGCATGACGATGCACTCTGGCTGGACTTGCGCTGCCTGGAAGAGCCCATGCAAGCGCAGTTTGTGCAGCAACTGACTGCACTCCAATAAATCAACAGCTACCAGCGCTTATTGGATAAGCGCCAGAGCCATACTTGGCTTAAATATTTTTTTGCTGACTAGAAAGTGCTTGCATGATCATCGGTACCGCTGGACACATTGACCACGGCAAAACCACTTTGGTGCGCGCCCTCACTGGCGTGGAAACTGACCGTCTCAAAGAAGAAAAATCGCGGGGCATTTCGATTGAGCTGGGCTACGCCTATGCCCCCCTGTCCAACGGAGATGTGCTGGGCATCATTGACGTACCCGGCCATGAACGATTTGTACACACCATGGCAGCGGGCGCTGTGGGCATTGACCACGCCTTGCTGGTGGTGGCGGCCGACGACGGGGTAATGCCGCAAACGCTGGAGCACCTTGAGATTTTGCAACTGCTGGGCGTAAAAAACGGCACGGTCGCCCTGACCAAGGTGGACCGCGTGCTGCCCCAACGCATCGAAGAGGTGAAGCTGGAAATTGCAGCCATCCTGTCCGTCACCAGCCTGCACGAAAGCCCCATTTTTGAAACCGCAGCCAGCCAGCCCGGCGACCGCGGTGTGCAGGCGCTGCGCGAGTACCTGGAAGTACAGGCGCTGATGATGCCTTCCCGGCCGCAAGACGGGCTGTTCCGTCTGGCAGTAGACCGCGTCTTCACCCTGCCCGGCCAAGGCACGGTGGTCACGGGCACGGTGTTCAGCGGCCAAGTCGCTGTGGGCGATGTGTTGCAGCACTCGGGAAGCGGTCAAGCCGTGCGCGTGCGCAGCATCCACGCCCAAAACCAGGCTGCACAAGTGGGCTTGGCTGGCCAGCGCTGCGCACTGAATCTGGCTGGCATTGCCAAAGAGGACATCATTCGCGGCGACTGGATCGCCGACGCGCGCGTGCTGCAGGCTAGTGACCGCATCGACATTCGCCTTCACCTACTGGCAGAAGCCCCGCCCATGCAGCAGTGGACTGCCGTGCATGTGCACATTGGCACCCAGCGCTGCACCGCCCACGTGGCACTGCTGCAAGATAGCGCGATTGAACCGGGCACGGAAGTGGCCGCACAACTGGTGCTGGACCACCCCGTCTACGCCATTCCGGGCGACCGCCTGATCATTCGCAATGCCCAGGCCAGCCGCACCATTGCGGGCGGCATGGTGCTCGACCCCTACGCACCAGCACGCAAGCGCCGCAGCCCTGCCCGCTTGGCCTACTTGCAAGCGCTGGAGTCGCTGGTCACCACCGGCAGCCCCGCAGCGTTGGTGAAGCATGCTGCACACGGCATGAGTGTGTCGCAACTGCAGCGCCTGAGTGGCCGCGCCATGGATGGCATGGATTTACCTGGCACCCAGCGCATTGCACAAACGGATGGCGATGCCCTGCTGCTTGACAGCGCACGCTGGCAGCAACTGCAGCAGCAGGTAATGGACACCATTGCCCGCTTTCACGACAAGTACCCGGACGAGCCCGGCATCAACGCTGCCCGCCTGCGCCGCATGGCATGGCCCGGTCTGGTACACAGCCAGCACGACAAACTCTGGCGTGCGCTGATTGATCAGCTGCTGCAAGGCCAGCAACTGGGCAGCAGCGGTGCGTGGCTGCACTTGCCCAGCCACAGCGTACAGTTCAGCGCCCAGGAGCAAGCCCTGTCAGAGCAACTGCTGCCCCTGCTGCATGCAGGCCGCTTTGACCCACCTTGGGTGCGTGATCTGGCCGCAGACACCGGCACCGGCGAAGAAGTTGTGCGCCAGCTACTGCGCAAGCTGGCCCGTCAGGGCTTGGTGTTTCAGGTGGTCAAAGATTTGTTCTACACCGCTGCCAATATGGATGAGCTGGCCCGCACCATTAAAGAGCTGGCCAGTGCCACCCCCAACGGCGAAGTGGTGGCACGCGAGTTCCGCGATGTCACAGGTCTGGGACGCAAGCGCGCTATCCAGATCATTGAATGCTTTGACCGCCTGGGCTACACGCGCCGCGTGCGCGATGCCCACGTGCTGCGCCCCGATACGCAGTGGCATACCCAAAGCTGATACCGCGTTTGCCTTGCACTTGCGGCAAACGGCACCCGCTGCGCGCTACAATCTGCAGCTTCTTCTAAGGAAGGCAATCGTGCCCGGTGGTGCGGCCGGGCTTCAAACCCGGTGAGGGGTGTCAGTCACTCCTGGGTTGGTTCGACTCCAGCTGTCTTCCGCCATATTCAGGGTTCACAGCAACCCTTAAAAGCCCCGCAAGGGGCTTTTTCATTGGGGCTGCTGCTCATCTATTGGTTTTTAACGGTCAGCTACTGACCACTAATATCAACTTCAATTGGCCTGTTGATTGGCCTGTAAGGTTGATATGGCAAAAGTAGCAAAAGAACTTTCTGCGTTGGCAGTCTCAAGACTTGCCAAGGATGCCCGATGAAACCGACGAGCAACTGTGCCGCCGTGCCCAGATGGCCTTTGAAGGCCTGACCGTTGCAGGCAGCAAGGGCAGCTACATCTTTCATGCGCTAGGCGCTGATGCCCAGGTGCTGGATGCCATGAGCCAACTCATGGACTGCCACGCTATCTACCTGCTGCCCGGCTGGCAACAATCCAAGGGCGCCAGCCTGGAATACATGGTGGCCCAACAGCTGGGTTTAGCGGTTTACGAGCACGCCAAACAAGACGACGTGCTGCAAGAGCAACTGCAGCAACTGGCAAGCAAGCCATCGCTACGCCCCGAACAACAACCCATTCCCGCATGAGCACCACCATGGAAAAAACTCAAACCCTTATCTATCGTCGCACCACGCTGCTTGAGAAGCTGGGCATCTCCAAAACAACGCTGCGCAACTGAATGCAGAACGAGGGCTTTCCTCCACCCATCAAGCTGGGCCCCCGCGCAGTTAGTTGGAAAGCCGCCCCACTGTCGCGCTGGCGGAAGCCCTGAATTGAATCCCGATGGGATTCCAGAAGACAAAAAGCCCGGAGACCAACGTTCACCGGGCTTTTTTTGTTAAGAGCTGTCACTCCCTTTGGCAGCAAACGAACTAGAGGGTCAGCGCATAACCAACCTAAGATGGACCATTGAATGGGTTTTTCGGGAGACTTCACCGTATGAAGACTGTGCAACTCATAGTTCTAGTGGTTGTCGTTGGCGCGATTTTTCTTGTTGTGAACGGACTATTTTCTGCGTTTGCTTTACTTGAGCTGGCCTGGTCGACGGTTCTCAGCTTAGTGAATCTCTTTTGACGTTGGCCTGCAAAGCTGCTTATCTGCCGAGGCCACTGTTATGGTCCGGTAGCAACCTTCTGGCAAGGACTGCTTGCGACCCAAAGCCGCCACTCAAGCTGCCACAAGAGGAACTTTGGTACATGATGTAACTCACCTAGAAGCAGCTTATTCGTGTACTTATGAAAAAAATCCTTATCGCCTCAACTCTGTTTTCTCTTACCAGCCTTGCCCCTGCTTTAGCGCAGCATCACGGTCACGGTCACGGTCAACCTTCAACGCATGCTCATCAAAGCCCATATTCAGGGATGCAAAAGCGCGAAATTAAGGCGCTGTCTGAACAACAAATTGAGGGATTCAGGACTGGCAAAGGTATGGCCATGGCGATGCCTGCTGAACTTAACGGCTATCCTGGCCCCCTGCATGTCTTAGAGCTGGCAACTCAAATTGGACTGACTACTGAGCAAGAAACTGAAACCAAGAATCTCTATGCGGAGATGCAGGAGGAAGCTAGAGCGCAAGGTGAGAAGTTCATCGCGGCAGAACGCTATTTGGATTCCCTGTTTGCTCAAAAGAAAGCGACCCCAGAATCTGTTTCGTCTGCAGTTGCAGCCGCCGCTGGCGCTCAAGGCAAGCTTCGTGAGACACACCTTCGCTATCACTTAGCGATGATGGACGTACTGACCCCCGAACAGGTGGCGGCATACAACAAACTTCGCGGCTACTAAAGCTTGAATTCGCACTAGCTTTTTGGGTGTCAGCTTATGGCCGGATGCAGCCGTCCGCATCGCCTGCGTCCTAAACGAATTGGTCTGTAGGAAGGCCTATAGAATTCATATATCTAGCCGCAAGGACCATGAAATATAGGCTCAGGGCGGAAGCTACTTCCGCCAAATTCAGGGTTCAAAGCAACCCTTAAAAGCCCCGCAAGGGGCTTTTTCATTGCCGGGATTGCTTGGTGCACCGTTTTTCCGATCACCTGCCGTTCGCTGCTAGCACTGCCAATCGACATACACGTCGCTTGCGCAAGCCTGCCCCTTCGAAAAAGACGATGTACGCTTTGCCAAAGCGCAAGCTGTTCAATGGCGCTGCCGCTCGGTGCGGAGATTTGCCACGATATACTGCGCAGCTTATTGAATGAAGATGTTTTGCACACCTGATGTGCACCATGTTTTTATTCAATTTCGTACAACAGGTGCTCGGGTTCACTCCCGGGTTAAACGGGAACAGGGTGCAATGCCCTGGCTGCCCCCGCAACGGTAAACAGATAAAACCGACTCAAGGCTCTTGCATGCAGTGCAAGGGCCAGCCACTGATGTTTTACGTGGCCTCTACACGAGGTGCGCGGCAACATTGGGAAGGCGAGCGGCAAGCCCAAAGCCATCTGTGAGCCCGGATACCGGCCTGTTTGAACGCTGTGCGAATGGGGTTCACCCCTTCTTCGTCAGCATTTGCAACGACCGTCTGCGGGGAGCAGCGTGATGGCAACAAGCTAGTGGCAGGACCAGATACCGGCCCACAACCCTAGCGAGATCTCATCAGCAGCAGGCAGGCGGTCAGCATTCTGTGATCACCATGAATCATTTCAAATTGCCTGCCATCCTGATCGGGTTGGTGCCCGCCTCTATGGCTATCGCTGCTGAGCCTGCTGCTGTGCATATCGGCGTTGAGCACACGCAGGAGGCCATACCCGCCAGCACTTATGCACTGCCTGTACTGCCAACAGTTGAGGTCATGGGCAATGTCGGCCTGGGCCTGTCGCAAGCCAGCACCTCAGGCAGCCGCACCGGCATTGCCACGCGCGACTTGCCAGCCAGCCTGGACTATGTGGACGAGCAAACCTGGCAAGAGCGTGGCGACAGCCGCATGGCCGACATCATTGGCCGCACCGTGGGCATGACTGCGCTGTCGCCTACCAGTTACAGCAGCCTGAACTTTAGCGCACGGGGCTTTACAGGCACCAATTCGGTTGGCATTGCCGAAGATGGCGTAAAGCTGGGCGTGGCCTCCAGCACAACGCCCTACCCCAGTGATAGCTGGGGTTACGAGCGCGTCGAAGTGCTGCGCGGCCCAGCGTCTATTTTGTACGGCAGCGGCACCGTGGGAGCAACGGCCAACGTGGTACGCAAGCAGCCCACGCGCGAGCTGATGCGTGAAGTGATGGTGGGTGCCGGCTCGTACGACACAGGCCGTTTAGGCCTGGGCATGAGCGGCCCTCTGAGCGAAACGCTGAGCTACCGCATGGACGTGTACGGCCACACCAGCAGCGGCGAGCATGCAATGAGCCAATCCCACGGCAGCAAGTTCATGAGCACCTTGCGCTGGCAACCCAGCGGCGTACTACGCGCCGAGTTGCTGGTTGACAGCAGCGACCAAAAACCGGCCCGCTACTTTGGTACACCTACGCTCAATGGCCGCATCGTGAAGAGCCTGCTGGGCCGCAACTTCAACACGCAAGACAGCGCCATCAGCATCAAGGATCAACGTGTGCGGGCGCGCGTGGAGTACCAGCTCAACGACCAGTTGACCGTGCGCAATGAGCTCTACCACTTCAAGGCAGACCGCTACTGGCGCAATATTGAGGCGTACAGCTACCGGCCAGCAACTCAGCAAATTAAGCTTGCAGACTATTTGGAACTGTCGCACGACCTGGATCAAACCGGCAACCGGCTGGAAGCTGTCGTCAACGCCGGTACGCACAAGCTGGTGCTGGGATGGGAGGTGAGCAAAGCCAAGTTCCGCTTTGCACGCAATGATTACGCCGGTAGCGACACCATCGGGGTCAATGATCCAAGATGGAGCCACTGGCCCAATACTTCGCCGCTGTTGCCCAACTTCCGTACAGAGGCCACTACGCATGACTTTTATGTCGAAGATGCCTGGTCGCTGTCTGACCGCTGGCTGCTGCTGGGTGGCATCCGCCAGGGCGTGACTGATATGTCGCGCTACCCCGTCTCTGGTGTAGGTGCTTTTGACACCCGTTTGCACGGTACAGCCTGGCGCTTGGGTAGCACCTACGCACTGAACGCACACACAAACCTTTACGGCCAGTTCACACAAGGGCATGACCCCGTCGGCAACATCCTGACGCTCAACACCACCAACAAACACTACAAACTGACAACCGCCCGCCAGGTGGAAGTGGGCCTGAAGCAGCAGTCTGCAAATGGACATAGCGAATGGACCGTCGCGGCCTACCGCATCGAGAAAAATGACATCGTCACGACCGACCAGCAAACGAAACTGCAAACACAAGGTGGCAAGCAATACTCGCAAGGGCTGGAGTTGACTGCCGCACTGCGCTTGACCCCGCACTGGCGTATTGACGGCAACCTCGCGCTGGTTGATGCCCAATATGACGAGCTGATCAAAAGCGGCCAGGACCTCAGCGGCAAGACCCCCTCCAATGTGGCACGCCAAACTGCCAATCTTTGGGTGCACTACAACACCGTCAATGCCATGGGCTACTGGCAGGCATCACTGGGTGCGCGCGCTGTAAGTACACGCTTTGCGGACGATGCCAACACGTCCCGAAGCCCCGGCTATACCGTATGGGATGCGGCCTTGAGCTGGAATCCCAGCGCCCGCACTACCTACCGCCTGACGGCACGCAATCTGACCGATAAGCTTTACACCTACTCCGCTGTCTCTAACAGCGGTGCGGGGCAGGCTTATCCCGGCGAAGGCCGCCGCTTTGATGTGACTGCAGAGTTTGCGTTCTAATCTGCAAATTTTTATAAAAAATAAGAGCTATCAGCGCTTGTATTTAAACGATTTCACATATAAAACTATATGAAAACCGCTGTACTCATACGTAAACAGCTCTTATTTTTAACATCCTCTTTGCTGACCAGCGCAGTGCTGGTGGGCTGCTCTAAAGAACCGGTGGCCACAGCCTCCCATGCTGCGCCAGACATGACGCAAGCGGCTGCACCGCCGCGCGGCCCCATTACCGTGCCCGTGTGCGATCAGCCCACGACCTATGACCGCGTACCGCAGCGCGCTGTGGTCCACGGCATCAATCTCATTGAAACATTTCTGTACCTGGGCTTAGCTGATCGTCTGGTCGGTTACGGTGGCTTGCGAGACATTCACCGCCTGCCCCCCGCCATGCAAACGCAGCTGACACAGGTACCCGATCTGTCGAACCAGAACATGAATCTGGAAACCTTGCTGAACGCACAGCCAGATTTTGTTTTCAGCGGCTGGTCTTACGGTTTCCGCCAAGGACAGATCACGCCCAACGGCCTCAAAGAGCTGGGCATTGCCAGCTATGTACTGACTGAATCGTGCATTCGCCAAGTAGCACGTGAACGTGTGTCGCTGGAAGACACTTTTGCAGACCTGCTCACGCTGGGCCGTATTTTTGATATCGAAGCACGGGCCCAGAAACTGGTGGATGGTCAGCGCGCCCAGCTCAAAAACATCACCGGCGCACTCCAAGGTGTGACGCACAAGCCCAAGGTGTTTGTGTTTGACAGCGGCACCGACATCCCCGTCACCACGGGCCCCTATGCCATGCCACATGCCATGATCGAAGCGGCCGGAGCCGTTAATATTTTTGACGACCTGAACAGCAGCTGGATGCGAGGCAACTGGGAAGACGTGATTGCGCGCAACCCGGACTGGATTGTCATCGTGGACAACGACCAGCCCACACCCGACGGAAAGCGCCAGTTCTTGCTCAGCAAGCCTGAGCTGTCGGATGTCACTGCCATACGCGAGCAAAAGTTTGTTCTGATGGATTTTGCAGAAGCCACCCCCGGCCCGCGCAATGTTGAGGCCACGCACCGGTTGGCCCACGCGCTGCACCCCGCGCACATCACCCTGCCATGACCACCGCAACCACTTTGGCCTTTGCACTGCAGCGCCGCCAGTTGGCGCTCTGGCTGACAGCCTTGCTGGCTGTGCTGCTGGTGTCGCTCACACTGGCCATCACGCTGGGGCCCGTGCGTATTGCGCCGCAGCAGGCATGGCTGATCACTGCACATGAAATTGGCAGTTTTCTGGGCATGGATTTGCAACCCGGGGACTGGAGCACGGCGCAATTTCAAATCGTCTGGCGCGTGCGCATGCCGCGCGTGCTGCTCGCTGCGCTCGTCGGTGCAGGTCTGGCGCTGGTGGGCGTGGCCATGCAGGCCATGGTGCGCAACCCGCTGGCCGACCCCTATTTGCTGGGCGTATCGTCTGGCGCATCGGTGGGTGCAGTCAGTGTGCTGGCCTTTGGCGCACTGGCGTTTGCGGGTGATCTGGCCTTGCCACTGGGGGCCTTTGGGGGGGCGCTGACAGCCTGTGTTGCCGTGTATTTTCTGGCTTACGCCAACGGACGCTTGGTGGCTACACGACTGATTCTGGGCGGTGTTGCCATCGCCTATTGCCTGGGCGGCGTCACCAGCCTCATTGTGCTTACCGCCGACCAGCGCGAGCTGGCCAACTCGATACTGACCTGGACGCTGGGCAGTCTGGCCGGCACCCGCTGGGATGAACTGGGGCTGCCGGCAGCGCTGCTGGTGGTGGGCGCCGCCCTGCTGCTGACGCAGGCGCGTGCACTCAACGCACTGCTGTCGGGCGAAGAAAGCGCGGCCACGCTGGGCGTAGACACCACGCGCACACGGCGCTGGCTGTTTGTACTGGTCTCTCTGGTCACTGGCGTACTTGTGGCGTTAACCGGCCCGATTGGTTTTGTGGGCCTGATCGTGCCCCATATCACCCGCATGCTGGTGGGTGCCGAGCACCGCCGCGTGCTGCCGGTTGCGGCTCTGGTGGGGGCCATTTTTCTGGTCTGGGTGGATGTGTTTTCACGCATTGCCTTTGCGCCTGCAGAAGTGCCGGTGGGCGTCATCACCTCGCTGCTCGGTGGCCCTTTCTTTGTGTGGATGCTGTGCCGCAAAAACGCACGCGAAAGGCTGGTGACATGAACGCGCTGCAAGCCAGCGTGCGCTTGCAAGCCCAGCATCTGAACTGGCAGGTGGCCGCCAAGCACATCGTGCGCGATGTCAGTCTGCATGTGGCTCCCGGCGAACTGGTCGGCCTGCTGGGCCCCAATGGCAGCGGCAAATCCACCCTGCTGCGCATGATCTACCGCATATTGATGCCCACCAGCGGCAGCGTACATGTCAATGGCCGCAATGTGTGGCAAAGCAGCGCACGCGAGAATGCCCGCGCCATGGCCGTGCTGGCGCAAGAGAACACCAGCGAGTTTGACTTGCGCGTGCGCGATGTGGTGCTGATGGGACGCACGCCGCACCAGTCTGCGTTTGCGCGTGATGGGCAAGAAGACTTTCACATCGTAGCCCAGGCGTTGCAGCGCGTAGACGCTGAGACACTGTCTGAGCGCATGTTCGCCACCCTCTCCGGTGGCGAAAAGCAACGTGTACTCATGGCTCGCGCCCTGGCTCAGCAAGCGCCGTTGCTGATTTTGGACGAGCCCACCAACCATCTTGATGTGCGCCACCAGTTCGAGCTGATGAACCTGATCCGCAGCCTGGGCCTGACCGCACTGGCCGCTCTGCACGAGCTGCCACTGGCCGCGCATTACTGTGATCGTTTGTACTTGCTCAAAGACGGCGCCCTGATCGCCCAAGGAACACCGGCACAAGTGCTGACGCCCGAGACCATTGCCAATGTGTATGGCGTGCGTGCGCTGGTGCGTACCAGCCCGCGCAGTGGCAAGCCGTTGATTGAATTTCTGCCGGATGACTTGCTATGACCGCTACCACCCCGCCCCTCAGTACCAACGCAGCGGCAGACTGCATAGCATCACTGGCCATCATTTTGCTCAGCCGGGGCGCTGGCTACGCCAGTGGTGACAGCGAGTTGAGAGAACTGGCCCAGCACTTGCATGCCACGCTGGCAACGCAAGGCCAGCCAATACTGTCTGTGCAACCCGCTTTTGTTGACCGCTTTCAGCCAGCGTTGCCCGAAGCGCTGGACCTGTGTGCAGCGGCGCAAACCATCGTCATCCTGCCGGTGATGGTACCTGACGAGCCATCGCTGCGCCGGTGGCTGCACAAATTGATCATGCGCTGGCGTGCTGGCCGTACTAGCCTTATTGACCGTGCTGATAGTGACCAGCACCGCCAACGCTTGATCTTTGCAACCCCTCTGGTTCAAACACCGCAACTGGCCGATGTACTGGCCGCAACGGTACAAGACGCGTTAGCGCAGCCCCATACACAAGATGTGCCTGCCGTGGTGGGTGATGACGACTGGGAGCACGACCCCAAGGGTTGGTCCATAGTGCCCGAGCATCAGCACCATGTGCTGTGGTGCACAGGCCCACGCTGTGCCGCCAAAGGTGCCGTGCAGCTGTGGCCACATTTGGCCCGCACAGTACGCGAGAACCCCGGTCTGAAGAAGAAGGTCATGCTGCTGCAAACCAGCTGCCAGTACCCTTGCAACCATGGCCCTTTGATGATTGTTTACCCCGGTGGTCAGTGGTACGGCCCGATGGACTCAAACAATATGGCACCTGTGCTGACCCAGCATGTACTGCACGACCAAGTCAGCGAAGATTTATGCATTCAAGGGCCGCTCACCTTGGTTAGCCAGAGTTCTTAACGCCACGCAGATCACCAGCGTGGCTGCGCCCAGCATGAACAAAAAACCGCCGCCTTGATCGATTGAAAGGTGGATTGAAGGCAGCGGTAGTTTTATGCCCAATAGCCGCAAGGCCAGCGCTGCGCTCAAGCTGAATAACGCTTGAGTATCAGTGAGGCATTCACCCCACCAAAGCCAAAACCGTTGAGCATTGCGTGCTCAATCTTTTGCGATCTGGCAGCGCCTGTGACCAGATCAAGGCCATCAGCCAATGGATCAGGATGCTCGATATTCAGCACCGGCGGTACAAGCTGATCACGCAAGGCCAGCGCTGTAAAAATGGCCGCTGCGCCACCTGCAGCACCCAGCATGTGGCCTAACGCTGATTTGGTCGCAGTGATGGAAGGCCCATGCCCGGCACCAAACACCTGGCGAATAGCGGCCAGCTCCCCCCGGTCGCCCACGGGAGTGGAGGTGGCATGTGCATTTAAATGCTGCACCTGTGAAGGCTGCAGCTGCGCCTGTCGCAGAGCCATCTGCATGGATCGCGCAGCCCCCGATCCGTCCTCAGGGCCTGATGTGACATGGTGCGCATCTGCCGATGTGCCATAGCCAATCACCTCCGCCAGCGGTGTTGCACCTCTGCGCAGCGCATGATCGAGCGACTCCAGCACCAAAAGCCCTGCCCCCTCTGCCATCACAAAACCATCGCGAGCCAGATCAAAGGGTCGAGACGCTTGTGCGGGATGGTCGCTGAAATGGGTCGACAGTGCTTTGGCTGCCGCAAAACTGCCCAAGGCCACACGATCAATCGTGGCCTCGCTGCCGCCACACAAGGCAATGTCGGCTTCATCGTTGCGAATCAAGCGTGCCGCATCGCCTATGGCCTGAATGCTGGCGGCACACGCCGTCACGGGCGCGCCCAGCGGGCCCTTGAATTGATGCCGTATGGATACCTGCCCTGCTGCCAGATTGGCCAGGAATGCGGGAACCGTGAATGGCGACAGGCGCTGAGGGCCCTTGGCATCGGTTGTGCGCACCGCCTCTGCAATCGTGCTGAATCCTCCGACACCCGAGCCAATGATGGTGGCCGAACGCTCTTGCTGCTGCGCAGTCTGAGGGCTCCATTGCGCTTGCGCAATGGCCTGGTCTGCAGCGCCCAGCGCAAATGCAATAAAACGATCCATGCGCCGCAGCTCTTTGGCAGCAATGACGGCCTCGGCATTCCAGCCAGCCTCGGCGTCTTCATCCAGACCGGGCACGCGCCCTGCAACGGCAACGCCCGTGCCTGCGCCCACTAAGGGATCCAGGGTGCGCACGCCCGACTGGCCTGCCAACAGCCGCTTCCATGCCAGCTCTACATTGCAGCCCAAAGGAGATACCAGCCCCATGCCCGTAATGACAACACGCCTATTCATACCGCGCCTTTCGCCTGTCTTGCCAGGCACAGTCTCGTGTGCCTGGCCTTATTGATGATGGCAATCATCATAAATGAGTTTAGATGATGGTTATCATCTAACTTATGAAAGTGAGCAAAACACAGGCCGCAGAGAACCGCGCAGGAATCGTGGATGCAGCGGCTCGTCTCTACCGAGAAAAAGGACTGGATGGCGTGGGTGTCGCCGAGATCACACGCGATGCCGGGTTAACGCACGGTGGTTTATACCGGCACTTCGAATCCAAAGATGCGCTGGCACGCGAGGCCTGTTTGCGCGCTTTTGAATGGACGATTACACCACTGGATGCTCTGGAGCACACCGGCTCAGCCACTGCAGACACAGACACCCCTGCAGACATCAGCACGGCGGACCACTTCCGTGCTTTGGTTCATGGGTATCTGTCAACCAGCCACCGCGATCAACCCGGCGAAGGCTGCCCGGCAGCCGCCTTGGCCACGGACGCAGCGCGTGCCGGCCCCGCAATGTCTGAAGTGTTTGCCCAAGGGGTAGAGCGCAATATTCAGCGGTTTATGCGTGTCATAGAAGGCGAAAGCGCGGAAAGACGCGCGCAGACCATCTCCACACTGAGCAGCATGGTGGGAGCCTTGGTGCTCGCCCGTGCAACGGCAGCAGGCAACCCCGAGCTGTCAGAAGAAATACTGCAAACGCTGCGCGAGCAGCTTGCGCCTAGCACGCTGGGTTGAGCGGATTTTCTGCAGCGTTCCAGCAGAACCTGCCAAACTTTCACACGCACCAAGCACCCATTAAAAAAGCCCCGCAGGCTTGAAACCTGCAGGGCTTTTTCGAGTGTGAAGCACACGTTATTTGTGGCTGATACGGCGCACAATCCAGTCGCCAAAGCTTTGAATGGCCTGCACAAAGAAGATCAAGATGACCACCACTGCCAGCATGATGTCCGGCAGGAAGCGCTGGTAGCCGTAGCGGATACCCAAGTCACCCAGACCGCCACCGCCAATGGCACCGGCCATGGCCGAGTAACCCGTCAAGCTGACAAAGCTGATGGTCAGGCCAGCCACGATGCCGGGCATGGCTTCAGGCAGCAATACCTTCCACACAATTTGGCCGGTGGTAGCGCCCATGGACTGCGCAGCTTCTACCAGACCGTTGTCCACTTCCCGCAAAGAGGTTTCCACCAGGCGCGCAATGAACGGCGCGGAGGCAATGGTCAACGGCACCACTGCGGCCCAGGTGCCGATCGAGGAGCCTGTAATCAGGCGTGTGAACGGAATAATTGCCACCAGCAAGATGATGAAGGGCGTGGAGCGCACGGCATTCACCACCCAGCCCACCGAGTTGTTCAGCGGTGCGTTTTCCAGCACGCCACCCTTGTCGGTCAGGCGCAGAAAAACGCCCAGTGGAATACCAATAATGCCGCCCAGCAGGCCGGAGATGCCAACCATGATCAGCGTCTCCCAGAACGAGTCGATGAACAACTCGATCATCATTTCGGAAAAATTCTCGAACATCGCTTAGCCCTTCACTTGCACCACTTGCACCACCACGCCGCTGTTTTGCAGGTGCGTAATGGCCGCTTCAATCTTGGCTGCCTCACCACTGGCGTACACCGCCAAAGAGCCAAAGGTTTGTTCCTGAATCTCATCGATCTGACCGTGCAGGATGGACAAGTCCAGCCCCAGTTCCCGAATCAGGTGCGACAAAATGGGCTCGTAGGCACTTTCGCCTGCATACGACAGGCGCAGCAACTGGCCACTTTGACCAGCAGGCAACTTGGCTGCCAGGGTGCGCACACGCTTGCTCACGCTCTCGGGCAGCTCTTGCGGCACGATTTCGTCAATCAGGCTCTTGGTAATGGCTTGCTGGGGCTGCGTAAAGACGTCAATGACAGCGCCCAGCTCGGCGATTTCGCCCGCATCAATCACGGCCACCCGGTCAGCAATCTGCTTGATGACCTGCATCTGGTGCGTAATCAAGACCACCGTCACCCCCAGCTCGCGGTTGACCTTTCGCAGCAAGTCCAGGATGGAGCGGGTGGTTTCAGGGTCCAACGCTGAGGTGGCTTCGTCCGACAGCAGCACCTTGGGGTTGGAGGCCAGCGCGCGCGCAATACCTACGCGCTGTTTTTGGCCACCCGAGATTTGTGCGGGGTAACGGTCTGACAGGTGCGACAGCCCCACCAGATCCAGCAGCGGATCAATGCGTTCCTTGATCTGTGCCTTGGTCATGCCCGCCAGCTCCAGCGGCAGCGCTGCGTTGTCATACACGGTGCGTGAGGACAGCAGGTTGAAGTGCTGGAACACCATGCCAATTTCATGGCGTGCCGCGCGCAACTGGGCATCGTTCATGGTCATGAGATCACGGCCATCAACCAGCATCTGACCCGATGTGGGGCGGTTGAGCAAATTAATGCAGCGCACCAGCGAGCTTTTGCCCGCTCCGGAGCGACCAATGATGCCGAAGATTTCGCCCTGCTCAATATGCAAATTGATGTGTTTGAGCGCTTCGACAGGCCCCTTGGAGCCTTGGTAAGTCAGGGACAGATCCCGAATGTCGATCATGTATTGAGCCACAGCACGCTGCGCCACCCGGCGCAAGCTACGTGCTTTCAAAAATTGGGATGTTGGAATGTAACGCGTCGGTATAAAAAAACCAAAGAAGCAATGCTTAAGTAATAAGATGCATTGGTTATATCGACGAGCCTAGGGCTAACCCACAATGATGCCTGAAATAGCACCAAGCCCGCTTCAACGCGGGCTAAAACCATGTCGAAAACACGCGGCGCTCAAGCTCATCACACCATAAAAATGAGCATGCAACGCTTGCTGGCTATATCTTTCAAAGCTCTACAACCTTCAAACATATAGCCAGCATGCACTAGCAGCTCTTATTTTGCGTAATTGGGCTCGTAGGGCTTGTCACCAAAGATGCCTGACAGCCCCATGGTGATTTCCTTGTCCGTGCCCTTATAGGCTTCGTAGACGAACCGCTTGAATGCGTCTGCTGCAGGGCTGGAACGCTCGCCGGTGTACATGTTTTCTTCGATCACCCCGCCATCGGTGGTCACACGCACCCATGCGCCCTTGCCAAAGGCCACACGCTCGAGCGTATCCATGGGCACGGCAAATGCCGTCACGCCCGGCAATGCAGATGCAACATTCGCCTTGGAACGCACGCGCAATGGTGCATGCGGGCGAACATTGAACTCAATCGCTTCTACCGTGGCTTTTCCGCTCCAGGTACCCACCAGCAAAATGGCGCGATTGGGGGTTTCGCTGCTCCAGCGCACGCCCAAGGTCGGGCACTGCGCTGTACGGCCACAATCAATCAGTTGCGGGGCAAATTCCACGGTTTTCACGCGGGCAACCTTGTCTTCCTTGACTTGGACAACGGCCTCTTTTGCGCCATTTTTCCCCGAGCTGGCACAACCTGCCAGAGCCACTGCACCCACCACTGCCCACAGCCACTGCTTCATGCGAATCCCCTCACCAATCATTCAAAACGCCTATGTTGCCATGAATGCCCGCGGCTGCCTTCAAGCTTGCGCAAACGGATAGTCGGTCAACCCTTTGGCAGCGCCGCCAAAGAAGGTGCTGGCGTCGGGCTGATTGAGCGGTAAATCATGCTGCAAGCGGTATGGCAAATCAGGGTTGGCAATATAGGGGCGGCCAAAACCAATCAGGTCTGCCCAGCCCGCTTGCAATGCGGCCTCGGCCTTTTCCTTGGTGTACTTGCCGGCATAAATCAGCGTACCGCGGTAGACCATCCGCAGTGCCTCCTTGAACGCAACCGGCATCTGCGGGGCATCTTCCCAATCCACTTCTGCAATATGGATGTAGGCCACGCCCAAATCGTCCAGCAGTTTGGCTGCGGCAAGGTAGGTGGCTTGCGGGGTATCGTCCACCGCACCATTGAGCGTGGTTAGCGGTGCCAGGCGCACGCCGACACGCTCTTTGCCCAGCACGGCAATCACTGCCTCTGTCACTTCTTTCAAGAACCGCAGTCGTTTGGACAAGCTACCGCCATAGCCGTCGCTGCGGTTATTGGCTTGCGAATCGATGAACTGATTGATCAGGTAGCCATTGGCGGCGTGCAGCTCAACGCCATCAAAGCCTGCCTCCAGCGCATTGCGCGCGGCCTGTGCGTACTGCGCCACGATGGCGGGGATTTCATCCTCGCGCAACGCACGCGGCATGCTGTGCTGCACCATGCCGCCCACGCCAGCTTCAGGCCCTTTGCCTTCGGGGTCCACAAACACTTTCACGCCCTGCGCCTGCAATGCAGACGACGACACGGGCTGCGCGCCACCCGGCTGCAAATCTACATGCGACACGCGGCCCACATGCCACAGCTGCGCAAAAATGCGCCCGCCCCTGGCGTGTACTGCATCGGTGACTTTCTTCCAGCCCGCAATTTGCTCGGCGCTGTAGATGCCAGGCGTCCACGCATAGCCCTGGCCTTCAGGGCTGATTTGCGTGCCCTCGCTGACGATCAGCCCGGCCGTTGCGCGCTGGGCGTAGTACTCGGCCATCAAATCGGTAGGCACATCGCCTTTTGCGGCGCGCGAGCGCGTCATGGGCGGCAACACCACGCGATTAGGCAGTTGCAAGTGACCCAGTTGGTATGTACTAAAAAGCATTTTTCACTCCGAATACCGCGCTATCACAGCGCATCTGCCATGACAGATGGGCTAAAAATCGTTTTAAACAAGAGCAACCTACGCATTCGCAGCAGCACTTTTCAATGCATTCGCACGTTAAAGGACGTGACTATGAGCGCAAGCAGCTATCAACAATCAATCACGCAGTCAGGCAGTTTCTGCCTCTGTGGCTGATGACTTTTCTTGGCGGGATGGGGCCTGAGCAGGCTGCGCAGCAGTGGGCGTCGCCCCCGTGCGCACAGCACCGGGCAGTTGCAGCCGAGAGCCGCAGCGGCGGCAATAGCGCGAGTCATCCTCGTGCCGTGCCAGGCCACACACTTCGCAGTCCACCCCTTTGAGGCGTGCCTTGGTGCCTGCGCTGCGTGACAGCTCTGCCCCAACAATACCGGTTGGCACGGCCAATACGCCCCAGCCCAGCAACATCATGATGGACGCAAAAATACGGCCAATGGCGGTGGACGGCGTGACATCGCCATAGCCCACCGTGGTCACCGTCGAGATGGCCCAGTAAATCCCTAGTGGCACGCTGGTAAAGCCATGCTCGGGGCCTTCGATGACGTACATCAGCGTGCCCATGACAAACACAATCAGCGCCACCACGCTCAAAAACACAAAGATTTTGCGCGCACTGGCCTTGAGCGCCTGACCCAGCATCAGGTATTCGTCCAGAAAATTGCGCAACACCGGAAACACATGGAACGTGCGCACCAAACGCAGCGCCCGCACGGCCACCAGAAAATGCGCCTCGGGAAAGAAGATGCCCAGGTACGTGGGCACGATGGCCAGCAAATCCACCAGTCCATAAAAACTCAGCGCATACCGCAGTGGATGGCGCACAGAGATCAGCCGCAGCGCATATTCCACCGTAAAGCCCAGCGTAAACATCCACTCCAGCGCGCGCAGCAGGTAGTACAGGCGCCAGTCTTGCGCAATCGATGGAATGCTGTGCGCAATCACTACGCACAGGCTCAAGATAATGGCCAAGGTCAGCCGCCGCTCAAAGCGCTTGCCCATCTCGGTGTTGCTCTCAAACACCGTGCGATAAATGCTCTGGCGCCAGCGTGCCACCGGCACCCCCAAGCGTTCAGATGAGGGGTAGTTGTCGCGAAAAAATTCTGGAATCGAAGCGAAAAAGCGCATAGGACTAAGAGAGTGAGTGCGCAAGCATTACGTTCCCAGAAACGGCGCTACAACACATCAGAAAAACAAAAAAAACCATCGAGCGCAGCAGCGCTAGACGGTTTTGAGGGCAGGCCGATTGTAGGCAATCGCTGTAGCACCTGTGCCGGGTTGGTGCCTCTGGGCGGATTCGAGGCAATGCAGGGCAATGCGAGCTGATGCAAAGGTTGCCTGAGGGTTAGTGCCGCAGTTAGTGCAGCAACAAGCGCATGACATCGGTGCGCGTGATCAGCCCAGCCAATTTGCCAGCCTGCAGCACCGCCACAAAAGGCACTGCATGGTGCGCCAGCGTTTCCAGCAACTGAGATACGGGCGTGCTGGCATCCACATGCATGGGCGCGTCGTGCATTAAATCTGCGGCGCAAGCGGTGTCATGCACAGGTTTTTTACCCCACAAACGCCACACCCGCTGACGCCTGCGCTCCTGAACATTGGTGCGCTGATTCAACGCCCAGTCCAGCAAGGCAGCACGCGCCACAACGCCCAGCAAACGCCCCTGTGCATCAACCACTGGAAGGCTTTTGATCGGATGCTGCTGAAACTTCAGCGCCACCGAGGCCAGTGAATCCTGCGGTCCGCACGTCCACAAGGCAGACGACATCACCTGCCCGCAAGACACACTGCCAAACCGCCGTGCAATCGCTTGCTCTTCAGCCGCCAGAACCAGTTGCCCCAGCTCTTGTGCCGTCAAGTTATTGCCTTGGTCAAACCGTGCCAGCAAGGCCTGCAGATCAGCGGTGGACAAATCCATGGCCGGCAAATGCTGGGCAGTTGATGTACGCACAGGTGCCTGCGGCTGCAGCGGGTACGTTTTGCCCCACAGACGGTGATAGAGCATGGCCACCAGCACCAGACTCAGCGTCATGACCCCGATGGGCCACAGCGCGTATCCCCATTCATGCACCACACCGGCTTGTGCCTCTAGCGCCCACAACAGCGCCACGGCCCCACCTGGCGGGTGCAGAGATCGCGTCAACTGCATGAGCATGATGGAGCCCCCCACCGCCACGGCAGGTGCCCATTCCAGCGGAATGCAGCTGACCACCAGACACGCCCACAGCGCCGAGATGGTGTTGCCCACCACGCAGGACCAAGGCTGCGCCAGCGGGCTGGTATGCGCTGCAAAAAGCAAAACGGCGCTGGCACCCAAAGGGGCAAACAAATTCAGCCCCCCCGCGAGCCCCAGTTGCCGGCCCTCAAAGACCAGCAGCATGGCCAAGGCCAGACCCAACGTAGCGCCCAGCCCTACGCGAAAAATATCTAAGCGCGCCGCAGGGGCGACAGCGGGCTTCCAAGCATTTTTAATATTCATGGTGCAACGCAAAACCCCGTCATGGCAGACGGGGTTGCTCAAGTGTCAACGCAGTGGATCAGTGCTTTGTTAGCACTAACCAACCAACTTTTGCCATCATGCCCTGTTAGGCTGCCAGCGCCTGCGCCGGGCCAAAAAACTCGTAATGACTTTGTGCCTTAGGCACGCCAGCATCACGCAAAACGTTTTGCGCCAAGCGCATAAAGCCGACAGGGCCCAGAAAGTAGGCTTGTACATCACGCTGCGCTGGCAGCCAGCTCTGGAGCAAAGCGGCATCTGGCATGCCTGTGGCAACTTGCACACCCTGAGCGTCTTGTGCTGCGGCTTCGTGCGTTGCAGCTTCTTGCTCATAGCTAAAACGCAGTTGCAAGTGCGAATGCTGCGCGGCCAGCTCGATCAGCTGGGTGCGAAAAGCCTGCAGAGCGGGGCTGCGTGTGCAATGAATCAAAGTAGTAGGCCGCTGGGCAGCCAATGCTTTTTCCAGCATCGCCATCAAAGGGGTGATACCAACACCTGCGGCCATCAGCACCAAAGGCTTGTCACTGTCGTCCAGCGTGAAGTGGCCGGCAGGTGCAAACACTTCCAGCACATCACCCTCGCACACCTGCATGTGCAAGTGCGATGACACCACGCCCTGTGCCTCACGCTTGACACTGATGCGCAGGCTGCGCCCATCAGCCTCTTGCGACAGCGAATAGTTGCGCCGTTGCTCTTTGCCGTTGACCAAGAGACGCAAACCAATGAATTGGCCCGCCTGGTAAGCCACCACTTTGCCGCCGTCTTCAGGGTGCAAGGTAAACGACGTAATCTCGGCCGTCTCAGCCTGTTTGCGTGCCACCACGAAACGACGCACACCTGCCCAGCCGCCTTCTAGCTGCGCATTGTCTGCATACATGCTTTTTTCGGCACCGATCAAAATGTCAGCCAATTGCCCGTAGGCGGCGCCCCAGGCATCAATCACTTCATCGGTCGCTATCTCTGCACCCAGTACTTCACGGATAGCACGCAGCAAGTAAGCACCAACGATGGGGTAATGCTCTGGCTGCACCTGCAAAGACACATGCTTATGAATGATCTGCGCTGGCAAATCGCCCAGGCCCGACAAGTCATCAATGTGCTTGGCATACATCAGCACGCTGCGCGCCAGTGCGCGAGGCTGTGCACCGGTTTGCTGGTGCACGCTGTTAAACAGTGGCTGCACAGCCTCGTTTTCGGACAGCATCAACTGATAGAAATGGGTAGTGAGTGCCTCCCCCCCGGCTTCCAGCAAAGGCACGGTGGATTTGACAATGGCGCGTTGGCGTTCATTCAGCATGAGATCTTTCCTTTTTACAAAGCCACAACAGCGCAATGCGCCAGGGCATCTTTAACACTGGCAAAGTACATGCCAACTTTGCACAGCTAGTAATTCAAGCACTTACATGCATCCATGTCTTTTTGACACCGCATGACATCCGTCAATTTGACACTCTAAGATGTCAAAATGACTCCCGATGCCAGCTTACTCAGCGCCCTGCTTCCACTGATCGCACAACTGTCCAACCACCTGTCTGAACCTGAGCGCTACCGCCGGCTGCTGGCCGCTTTACGCACAGTGCTGCCAGCAGACGCCGCTGCACTTTTACGTTTTGAAGAAAATGGCACATGGCTGCGCCCCCTGTCAATCGATGGCCTGAGCCCTGACACACTGGGCCGCCGCTTTCGGGTGAGCGAGCACCCACGTTTTGCGGCCTTGCTGGCTGCGGGGCAAGCCATGCGGTTCCCCACCGATACCCCGCTGCCCGATCCTTACGACGGCCTGGTCACCCACCACACGGATGCCCCTCTGCCCGTGCACGATTGCATGGGCTGTGTGCTCATGGTGAACGAGCAACCATGGGGTCTGCTCACCCTCGATGCGCTGCAACCCGGCAGCTTTGCAGGTGACGCGCCTTTGGCGGCCTTGCAGGCATTCAGCAATTTGGCGGCAGCCACCGTTGCCACCGCCGCGCACATGCGTGAGCTGGAGCAGACCGCCGCACAAGAGCGCCAACGCGCGGAACATTTCCGCCGGCACACGCCGGTGGCCCACACCCGCCTGCTAGGCCACAGTGCAGCCATGCGCAACCTGCAGCGCGACATTGCCACCGTGGCAGCCAGCGATTTAGCGGTACTGATCACCGGAGAAACAGGTGTGGGCAAAGAGCTGGTTGCGCAAGCTGTACATGCGCAGTCGCTGCGCGCCGATCAGGCGTTTGTCAGCATCAACTGCGCAGCTCTGCCAGAAAATTTGGTCGAAAGTGAGCTGTTTGGCCACGTCCGGGGCGCATTCACTGGGGCAGTGCAAGACCGGGCCGGAAAATTTGAGCAAGCCCACCAGGGCACCCTGTTTCTTGATGAAGTGGGTGAGCTACCTTTAGCAACCCAAGCCAAGCTGCTGCGCGTACTGCAAAGTGGCCACATTCAACGCTTGGGACTGGACCGTGAGCGCACGGTGAATGTGCGCATCATTGCTGCCACCAATCAAGACCTGGAGCGGGCCGTTCGCAGCGGGCACATGCGTGCTGACTTCTTTCACCGTCTGGGCGTTTTTCCCATCCAGGTGCCCCGATTGCGGGATCGCGATGGCGATCTACTGGTGCTTGCTGGCCATTTTCTGGAGCGGGCCCGCTCTGAACTCGGGCTTGATCAGGTGCGCCTGGAGACTGCCGCCCAAGCCGCCTTGCTGGACTACCACTGGCCCGGCAATGTCCGCGAGTTGGAACACTGCATTCGCCGCAGTGTGCTGCATGCCATGCGCCGCCCGCGTACGCGCCAGCAAACACTGGGCATCACTGCCGAAGATTTAAAGCTGGCTCACACACTGCCCTCTGTGCCCAGACAAATCACCGGGCAAGCGGTGAGCGACGCTGCCAGTGCCTCAGCAGTCAACGACAACTTCAGCCTGAATGACCAAGTAGACCAGTTCAAGCGCACCCTGATCATGCAAACACTTCAAGCGCATGACCACAACATCGCCAGCAGCGCACGTGCGCTGCATGTTGACCGATCTAACTTGCTGCGCTTATCCCGCCGACTCGGGGTTCTGACTTCTTAAAACACAAAAAAAGCCCTGCCAGCTTTATCAGGCAGGGCTTTGCAAACGCAATCTCCGGATGCCTTCTCGCTCAGCACGGAGCAACCGGATCATCTTCAGTCTCGGCGCAGGCAGCCGTCCCTTTGGTGGGTCTCACCATTGATATCGCTGACATGTACTGCGAAGCCAAAAAAGTAAGCGTCAACAACGACAGTCCAGTTCCTCTGCGCCAAGTTATGGCGCTGATTACAAAAATAGCGCCATCGGCTTTGGTATAGAGGCAACCTACCGTTTCTAAGTGCGCTCAATGCGCTTTCAAGAAGGCAATCAGTGCGCTATTGAACTCTTTAGCGTGTGAAAGATTGCACCCGTGTGGGCCGTTCTTGATGACATGCAACTCGCAGTTTTTGATTGCCTTGTGCGTTCTAGCACCGCTGACTTCAATAGGCACAATTTGGTCGCTGTCGCCATGAATGACCAAGGTTGGGACATCAATTTTTTCCAAGTCCGCACGAAAGTCCGTCTTTGAAAATGCACTGATACAGTCATACGTACCTTTGGGGGAGGCAAAGGCTGCAATCATTTTTGCATATGCGCGCTGCGACTCACTAACCAGTAGTTTTCCACTGGCATCAGAGAAAAACTTCTGCGTAAATTCTTCCAAAAATCCCAGCCGATCTGCCAGTACTGACGCTTGTTTCTTTTCCACGTCTTCGTCGGAAACCGCACCTTCAGAATTGCCACTGGCTTTGAACAGGCAGGGCGTAACTGCCGCAGCAAAAACGGCAGAGCGAATGAACTTAGAGCCGTACATACCAAGGTATCTAGCCACCTCACCGCCGCCCATAGAAAAGCCGACCAGCGTGGCATCTTGGAGTGATAACTCGGTCATCAGTTCGTGAAGGTCTTGCGCCAAAGTATCGTAGTCATAACCAGACCAAGGCTGAGAAGATGCGCCAAAACCTCTGCGGTCATATGTAATCACACGGAAACCCGCATCGACTAACTCGGCCACTTGTGGCTCCCAGCTACGACCACTTAGGGGCCAACCGTGAATGAGCACCACAGGCCGGCCTTGACCAAAGTCCTGATAGTGCAGACGCAAAGAGCCTGAGGTAGATTTTGAAATATCGATATATGGCATGGCGGTTTCCTTAATAAGAAAAAAAAATGAAGAAGGGCTACCTACATGTGCAGGCACAACCCCAAGTACGTTGCGCTGACAGCAACGCCTGTATGCGGTCATTCGTCAGGCGGAAAATCTTCCGTTTTAGACTTATTTGGCTCTGAAGCTGTGGCAACTGCTGCTGCGCCCAAGGCACCTGCCACACCACCAACCACCCCCCCCACAACAATGCCCACAGGGCCAGCCACAGTGGCACCTACGGCAGCCCCAACGGCTACACCAGCCATCGCACCACCCCCAACCAACGAAGATGAAGTCTCTCGACTTGCCTCTGATGCCGTCAATCCAACTTGCGCACTGACACTAGGGTCTTGCGAGGGCACGCCATGCCCTGGCTGTGCTTGCTCAACAAGGTCAGGATCTTGTGGCAAAAGCGAATTGATGCTCGGTTCTTTAATACTCATGTGCTTCTCCTTGCGTGGTCAAAGCAGTGCAAACAAAGCACCACTTAGGATGCTTCAAGTCTTGTGCATATGAATACCTAGGCCAAGGGACAATGCGCCCCACCTTTGTAAGTAAAGCCCTGAGTTAACTTTGGATACAAGCAAGCACTTCAGTTGCGTTTTTTGCAGGTCTGTTTACAGGTCGATTTTTCATCAAAGACTTGGCCATCAACTCTTGTTGCCAGTTCTTTGCGTTTGTCACTGCAGCTTGTAAGTAGCTTGTTTGCAGCTGCGCGTAGTTGCGCAAAGTTGCGGACAGCGCTGTCGGCAAATCACCCACCGATCTTGCAGATGATGCTGGATCAGGATTCACGCCTTGCTTGCACCAGTCGCCCCAAATCTGCCCAAGGCTGTGCTCTAGTCGAGGCGGGCTGGAGTTCAGCGGAGCCTTTCTTCCACCATTCCTTCACCCTCGCAAAACTGGACAAGGCGCGCACACGTCCTCATGCCTAGTCGGGGTGCCTTGACTCGATGCTGTGCCACACAACCTTCACGTCTGGCTTGTTCACTGGCTAGCAGTTCTAGAATCGCTCAATGCACCTGATCGACCGCTACCTCCCGCACCATCAATTCTCTGAAGAACACAGCCGCTTCATCCCTGCCACGCCCACGCAGGTGCTAGATGCAGTCAGTCGCCCTGAAGTGGTGGATGACCCCATCGCGCGAGGTCTGATTGCGCTTCGGGAGCTACCCAACCGATTTGCGGGCCGTCTGGGTTTGGCATCCAAGCTACAGGATCGCCCATCCTTCAGCATTGCTAACTTCACATTCCTAGGCCGCGACGGTGACCAAGAGGTTGCCTTTGGCCTCGCAGGCCGCTTCTGGCAATCTGACTATGGGCTGGTCGATGTGCACGATGCCAAGGCCTTCGACGCGCTGGATGCTTCAGGCATTGCCAAGCTGGTCATGAACTTCACCGCAGAGCCTCAAGATTCAGGCACGCTGCTGACCACTCGCACTCGGGTTTGGTGTGGCGATGCAGCAGCACAGCGGCGCTTTCGTCTCTACTGGCTACTGATCCGGCCAGCAAGCGGCCTTATACGCCATCGCCTGCTTAAACGCGCGCATGACGCAGCGCTTCAAGCACTCTAGCCCTTTAAACCTGGCTAAAGAATAGATCGATTGGAGTGGTCGCTAAAGCCAAAGCACCTAATCAGTTCAGCAGGTAAACACGACGGTTTCCTGCAGCATCCGCAGACACCAAAGATGCTTGCACGATCAAAGGGGCAGGCACAACGAACTGCCAAGAACAACAAAGTCCACTGCACAAGCAATGAGAGATCGGAAAGCTACGACCCCAAACCACAGCCTTCTTGCACAGGGTTGCGGTTTCCATAAAGAAATTCACAAAAATATCACGATGTAATAGCCAACCAGCATGCCCATAAAAGGAGTACCGTGAAGAGCCGGGAGGTTCGTTGTATTTATTTTTAAAGTGAGGTTTTTTATGTCTTGGTTCCAAAGATTCTTTAGCTCTCTTTCGTGTTGCATGGGTCGTCGCACATGTGCAGCAACGGCCACCGAACCACCTCCATCGCAGCCTGACAAGGCTCCATCAGAGAAGGAGAAAAGCAATGACCAGCAACAGCAACAACAGCCCTACAAGCACGAGCCGCTAAACGCATTGCAGCAAAACTACTAAGTGCAGGCGGCCAATGCCTTGCCCGCTACTAGCGGGTTTTTTCTTGCTGCTTTATCGGCTTTCTGAAGGCCGTTACTTACGTATTCGTACAACGCAGGTATTGGCTAAGCCTCACTGTGAAGACGTGGAAGCCGATTTGGTCTTCCACCAACTCCACAGGAGAAATTGCAATGACACAATCTAACCAACCAGGGCAAAACAACCCTAACCAAAAGCCCGGCCAAGCTGAGCAATCAGCACCAAACAAGCCGCAGCCAGGGCAGACCCCAAGCAAGGAACAGGATGACAAGCAAAAGCAGCCCAGCTAATGCTTGCTCTGTTTCAGATAACCGATTCGTTTACCCGTTTGGAATGTAGTAACAGGACCCGCACATAGCGGGTTTTTTTATGCGTTTACTTCGCTAATGCCCGTCCGGCTAACCCTTTCTTCGCACATCCGGTGTTGCTGTGTGATCTTCTACAAGCTGCGCACAAGCCAAGGGTTCTCCAGAGGGTGAAAACGTTGGTAAATCAGATATTGTTGCAAGATGTAAGCGAGCTGCTTTAAAAGCCTAGTTGGCTGAACACGCAACTTGCATCAACAAGTTTTCTGCTGGTCCGTGGTTTTCCCTCCCGAACTCTCTTAATTCCCACGGTAAGCCGAAAGGCACCCGCACTTTATCCCTCACCCGCCCCGCTCCGGCTGGGCGGGTTTTTTTATTTCTAAAACCCGCTGTGTCTTGCTACACCGCCTTAATCAGTAAAACGCGAAGGCAGCACCCAAGCTGCCTTCGGTAGTCCTGCCCAACCCGCTGAGTGCGAATTAGGCTAAAAGCAGATCAATGGGCTCACAGGGATGGAATTCAAAGTGTTGATGAATATGAAATATGCCCATGTACTACCACCAAGAAACGATATTCAAACAAATAGCGGTGTCTCTGCGAAAAAACGTGGGAACAAGCAGCGAAGGTAAAGCCCGAAACCGCCATTCCCGGTGCGCTTCAGGTTCAAGTGCAAAAGCGGCAATCTCTGTCAAAAAGCTGCCGAATCTGTAACTAAAAAAATTTAAAACCATACCAGCCAAAAGACTGAGGCCACTAAAAACAAAACCCGCGCAATGCGGGTTTTTTTTATTGAACTGTCAAAACTGTCAAGCTATCACAACGTTTCAAGATTTATGTCGCTTATTCCGGAAGCGCAATTCCAAGCTTTACAAGCTTAGAGGCAATCACATCGCGACGACGAACTGCTTTTGCGGCGGTCTCGCTCACCGTTTTGAGTACGCCAGGACCTTTGGAGGATGAGGTCAGCACAGCGGCTGTTTTCTTGGCGGCGTCAGCAGCCACTTTTTTATAGCTTGCGATGAGTTCGGCGTGTGCAATTGGTTGGTTCACAAAGACTTCCATATTTAAGACAACCCCCATTGTTGCCTCAAAACACCCACTACATCTTTTGACCCTGCATTGAATGGTCATTTTCTTTTCCAAGAGCATGAATACAGCACCACACACTGATTCATACAAAGATTTGACGATCGCTAACGGCCTCTGCAGCACTGGGCACATGGGGCATGCCACCTTTTTTGCTTCACTACCGCCAGCTCAGTGCATCAAGTGCGTTGCAGCATGTCGTTTACATCGCGGCCACTGCACGGCGCGATCCGTTAATGCGTTGCAGTGCACAAGAGACAACTGCTGCGCACGCTGCTTCAAGCTAGCTGCTGCAGCTTCTTCCACTTGCGAATGCGGATCCGTGCGTTCGCGTTGGGCGATGAGGTGTTGAACTGAATCATTCGCCCCAGCGTGTACTTTTCGTACCAAGGCACACCATACAGCTGTGCATCGCTGTGCCCCTCAACCAATGCCATGAGGCGTGCATGTACCTCGGCAAACTGCTCAAGCAGTGCCCGGTACTCTTGGTGGGCATGGTCAGCGTAGAACTTCTGAGCCAGTAAACCCAGCTCGCTCCACTTGTAGCCAGTTTCAGGAAAATCCACGGACTGGCCCTTGTCTTTCAAATCACACCACTTCAGCACCAGCAGCCCCCACCCAACAAGGTAGGCCACCAAGTCTGCCGGGCTCATCACGGTGCCCTTGGCGTGTCCTTCCAGCGTAGCTTCCCGCGACAGCGCATCAGGCACGGTCGCCAGATCAGCAAACAGCTTGTCATGCGTGGTTTGGATGGCTGCCAGCAGCTCTGACTTGCTTTGAGGGACGCTCATTTGGCTTTACAAACAATTGAGTGGCACACGCGAGCCATCAAGAGCAATCAGCGCATTGCCCTCTGGAGACATTTGCACTGGGACACCCAAGAATTCCTTTTCATAACCATTTTTTAGGTTCAACGGGTAATTCATGGTTTCGTTCACCAAGCGTCGGTCAGTCAACAGCCCATCCAGCGTGCTTTGTGTCAGCTCAAACCGCTGGGGATATGCGTTGTTGTTGGCTTTCCAGTGCTCACGCAGAGCACCAATCATTGAGTCGTAAATGTTTTCCATGAATCAAGTCTACGTCTTGCCGCAAAGGCCTGAGCACAGTGCCCCATGGGTGCTGTGCTCACTCTCCCCTGCATGCTAGGGCTGAAACCGGCCAATAGCGTTAGCTAAAGTAATGCTGGCATCCGATGCGTAAAGACTAGAAACCCACAGGGCGTATGAAAAGGTCGCCTTCAGATTTGAGACTGTCACCCCTCGACCCGTTGCTGTGATCTAGGCTTCGTGGACTTATGTCCGCTGTGCAGCCGTTGTTGCCGCTCATGCCAGCATAGTGACCTATCGGTTATGGCCAATTGCAGTCATCACGGCGCTGATGCTGCTCAGCAACCAATGACAGGTTTCAAGTGAGCTGGCCGTCAGTTGCAGCTAGATAGGGTGCTGGAAATTGGCTCTCAGAACTCTTGAAAAGGTGCTGCCGTCCCGTAGCACCAAGAGTTGCAAACAGCCTTAACTTCACATTTCATGGGCTTCTAAGCTCCGTCCAGAGTGATTTATGGTTTTGCACGCAACCCGCTCAGTAAAAATGCCAATGCGGTGATTGCACGGTCCAAACGATTGTCACCATGCTCACCATCTGCAATCCAAAATGCCGCTTCGGCCAAGCTGCCATAAATCAGCGAGGCCAGCACTTGCGCATCGACTTGGACAAGTGTGCCTTGCCTGACGAGTTCCTGGAGCTGGCGCCGCATTGATTCGACGCAATGTTGCTGGGATTCTGGAGTGGCACCACCCAGTACTGCCTTGGCGTCGCGCAACACGATTCGTTGGTACTCAGGCTCCATTGCCATTTCCAGGTAGGCACGGCAACGGTTGCCAAAACCTTCCCACGGATCTTTTGCAGCACTGGAGATAGAAACAAGTCGCGTATCCATCTCCTCATCAATCTGTGCGACGACGGCGGCAAGTAGACCTCGCTTGTCACCAAAGTGGTGATAAAGCGCACCGCGTGTGAGGCCCGCTTGAGCAGTGAGCTCATCCATCGATGTGGCGGCATAGCCCTCTTCGCTAAAGACCTTGCGTGCAGTTGCAAGCAGGGTAGCTCGTGTTTCTTGCATGTCGGCGCGGGTACGACGAACCATCAATTTTCTCCTTACATACGAGGTGGATGATTATTTACATACAGAGCGTATGTAAATATGATTTATTCATACGTCTTGTATGTATTTTCTGCGCACTGAGCCTTTGTGGCAAGGGTGTGTCTTTTTGGAGAGAGAAATGGATAACCCATACCGAAACCTTTTTGAAGCGCCTGAGGCCAAGGCATTTGTGTTAGCTGGCCTGCTGGCCAGACTCGCTTTGCCTATGACGGGTATTGGCATCATCACCATGCTTTCACAGCTGAGAGATAGTTATTCCTTGGCAGGAGCGGTCGCAGCAACGGTCGTTTTGACGTACGCATTGCTGTCCCCTCAGGTCTCCCGCTTGGTTGACCAGCACGGACAAGGACGCGTACTGCCTTATGCCTCGCTGATCAGCGTCCTTGGGATGCTGTGCCTGCTAGCGGCGTCTTGGTGGCAGGCCCCAGATTGGACGCTCTTTCTCAGCGCTGTGCTTGTCGGCTGCATGCCAAGCATGTCTGCCATGGTTCGCGCACGGTGGACCGTTTTGTACAAAGGACAGCCGCGTTTGCAAACAGCCTATGCATTGGAAACCGTTCTTGATGAGGTTAGCTTCATTGTCGGGCCGCCTTTATCCGTTGGACTTTCAGTCGCAGCATTTCCGCAGGCTGGTGTGCTTGCTGCGGCGTTGCTGCTACTGCTAGGCATGTGTGCATTGACCGCACAGCGCAATACAGAGCCAGCGATTGATGCTCAGCTCATCACCGCACGTGCAACTGCATCGGTGATGCGTTGTACACAGATGCAGTTGCTTGCAATCATGGTGATGGCCATGGGCGTCATCGTGGGCACTGTGGATATCGTCAGCGTAGCTTTTGCAACAGAGGTAGGGCAGCCTGTGGTGGCCAGCTTGATCCTGTCAGCGTATGCGATTGGGTCTTGTTTTGCCGGGTTGCTCTTTGGGGCCCAGCAGCTCCAAGTACCACTGCATCGCCTGCTTTGGTGGGGCGGAATGGCAACAGCCGCATCCACCATACCGTTCCTATGGGTAAGCCATATCGCAGCGCTAGCCTGCGTCGTACTCGTGGCTGGGCTGTGCTTCGCGCCAACACTGATTGTTGCAATCTCACTGGTCGAGAAGCTGGTACCAGCGCAGCGTCTGACCGAGGGAATGACTTGGCTGCTAGCGAGCCTGAATGCCGGAGTGGCACTAGGTGCTGCAAGCTCTGGTCATTTGGTGGATGGCAACGGGACGCAAGCTGGTTTTCTTGTCGCACTTGGTGCTGGTCTTGTGGTTGCGATAACAGCGCTATGGGGCTATCGCAGCCTTGCCGCCCACCGCCTAATGCCCAGCGCCGCTTGATCACTGTATCTCTGATTTTTTACTTAAGGAATTCCTCTTGATGCATTCTTTGAAATCATTTCATGGTCTTGAAACACGACACCCATGGTTAGCGGTTATTGCAGCAGCCCTTGCTACGTTTTCGGTGGTGACGACAGAAATGCTGCCCGTGGGCCTGCTAAGCTCAATTGCCACCAGTCTTGAAAGCGCAACAGGCAGCACTGGCTTGGTGATTTCGCTGCCAGCTTTGCTGGCAGCCTTGTTTGCTCCGATAGTGGTTATCGCTGCAGGTGGCGTTGACCGACGCAAGCTGCTGTGCGGCTTATTGATGCTCTTGATGATTGCCAATATCGCTTGTGCATTAGCGCCCAACCTTGAATGGATGCTAGTCGCACGCGTGTTCGTTGGCATTTGCATGGGAGGCATCTGGGCGATTGCTGGTGGCCTAGCCGCACGGCTTGTGCCTGCTTCATCAATTGGTTTGGCCACATCCATCATTTTTGGTGGTGTTGCAGCTGCTTCGGTATTGGGTGTGCCACTTGGCGCATGGATCGGGGACACACTTGGGTGGCGATGGGCTTTTGGCTGCATGGCTGTACTGAGCGCAGCTGTCCTACTACTCCAACTGGTAGCTCTGCCGCCACTTGTGGAAAACAACGTGGCTACCGTGCGCCAGTTTGCAAAACTACTGACTGTTCGTCCGTTTCAAGTTGGCCTGTGCCTGACACTGCTTCTGGTGGCAGGCCACTTCGCTGCATTTACCTTCGTACAGCCACTGCTCCTGTCCATATCGGGCTTCGAAATGCAATGGATTGGTGCATTGCTGCTGGCCTATGGCCTGAGTGGTATTGCAGGAAACTTCCTTGCGGGCACTGTGGCTGCACGTCATACGCTGCTGACATTGGGGGTGATTGCGTTAGGCCTGTTCATGGTGCCATTGATGTTCCTGGCAATTGGTGACTCGCTTGTGGGCGGTGGTTCTGTGCTGCTAATTTGGGGTCTGGCCTATGGCGGTGTTTCCGTTGGCTTGATGACCTGGATGATGAAGGTGGCTCCACAGACCTTGGAGGTTGCGACGGCTCTGTATGTTGCAGTGTTTAACATCGGGATTGCACTGGGAGCATGGATAGGAGGCCAACTTGTTGATGGCGTGGGCTTGAGAGCCAATTTGTGGCTTTCAGCCATGCTCGCAGCCGCAGCCGCGTTGCTTGTCCTGAGCATGAAGCGATGGGCGCGACCACATGCTTTGGTGTAAAAGCACATTGCTGCTAGAGATCGCAAAATAAAGTCTTGGCTAAAAAGCTCGATTTACCTTGATTTTCCCTCTTGGAAAAAGCTGCTCGCAAAACTGCATAGGTCATAAGCACTACTTCATGCCACGTGAGAGAGGATTCAGTGCTCCTTCGGTTTACTGATCAACCTAAAATCGGTCACTGGATCGATAGCACCACTTAAACCTACGCGAAAGCGATCCCTCGGCCTATGTCGATTCCAATGACTGCATCAAGGTGTAGAGCTGACCTACAAGGAAGATTCACTGCAAGGACAGCTTTGGGTGACAGCAGTCATTGACTTTGTTGAATTGACCGGTTGAATCCGCCGCCTGAAGCTGTCACCTAAGGGGATAGTTGTGAGGACTGCTTATGGCCGCCAACAGCCATTACCGACTTAGCTGACAGCATCACTGCACTGGAAGCATTTCTCAGAACCTTCAGCCTTTACCGCTGATCTAGGACATCTTCAGAAATTGAACAAATTTCTATACAGATCAGTCTCATTTTTCTTTTTGATATACCCAAAAAAACCCACCTCGTTGAATTTTAGAGCCCGCTACTAAGCGGGCTTTTCACGGCTGGAGTTCAAACATGAACAAGTGGCGTCCGTGGCAACCTAAATTACAGAGTGCTGGCCTGATTAAAAGGGCACGAAAGCAGTAACCACAATGACCGTGACAAAAGCAAAAGCAAGCTGCAAAGCTCGGCGAATGGTTTCTGAATCCACGTAATGGAAGGCTGTCACCCGACCTTTGAAGTTGGGGAGTGTTTTGGTCATAACGATTGTTTACTCCTAAAGGCCAACCGGAGCTATTGGGTCACTCATGGGTGGATCAAAAGTTGTTGATGTCAATTGACTGCCGCAGGGTGATGAATGCTTGGTGGTGACCTTGGGCATTCGCAATCTGTTCGACAAGTCTTACCAAGAACAAGGCGGCTATACCTATCACTTGGACAGCACCGGCGCTGCATCAGGCTGATGGGTTTACAGAGCCTGGCCGCAATGTCCGTCTGGATCAATGTCTGTCTGAATGTGACTTGAAAGTACTGAGCTACTCAGCGTTTACGGGCAACACGCGGCCTGCCCCTGTGATCTGATCAAGTCAGAATTGGGCTTACATCAAAAAACGCTGCCTCAGCAGCGTTTTTGCATAGTAAAAATCCATATCGGCTAACCTAGCAATTGCCCGTTTCAGGTCACTGGCGCTGGATTGAACAGTACCAAGGCGTTGTGCAGTTTCCACTGCTCAGCCCAAGTTTTTTTCTTACCACTGGCCACATCCAGCATCAGTTGAAAAAGCTCCCAACCCATATGCTCAATCGTGGCACCGCCATCGGCAATTCTTCCGGCGTTGACATCCATCAAGTCGTGCCAGCGGCGTGCCAGATCGGTGCGTGTCGCCACCTTGATCACAGGGCAGGCGGCCAGTCCATAAGGAGTGCCACGGCCTGTAGTGAAAACGTGCAAATTCATGCCTGCAGCCAGTTGCAAGGTGCCGCAGATAAAGTCAGACGCGGGCGTTGCGGCATAGGTCAGACCTTTTTGCTGCAACTTCTCGCCCGGTGCCAAAACGCCGGTGATGGGCGCAGATCCCGACTTGACGATCGAGCCCATGGCTTTTTCTACAATATTCGACAGCCCGCCCTTTTTATTACCGGGGGTGGTGTTGGCACTGCGGTCCACGCGGCCCTTGTTCAGGTAGTTGTCGTACCAGGCCATCTCGCGGATCATTGCCTCGGCCACCTCGGGCGTAGAGGCACGCGAGGTCAGTTGATCGATGCCATCGCGTACCTCGGTTACTTCAGAGAACATCACCGAGGCGCCAGCGCGCACCAGCAGGTCGGTGCAAAAGCCCACGGCAGGGTTGGCTGTGAAACCGCTGAACGCATCGCTGCCACCGCACTGCACACCCACCACCAGCTCGCTAGCGGGTACGGTTTCGCGGCGGCGTGCGTTCAGCCGCTGCAGGTGTTGCTCCGCCTGGCGCAGGATGGATTCAACCATCGACATGAAACCCACATGGGCCTCGTCCTGCAAACAAACCACATCCAGCGCCGATTCGCGCTCGTCCACGATGGGAAAGCTACCCGGCGGCAGCAGGCGATCAGGTTGCAGTTTCTCGCACCCCAGGCTGACCACCATGACTTCCCCGCCGAAATTCGGGTTCAGGCTGAGGTTGCGCACGGTGCGGATCGGAATCACGGCATCGGGGGCATCGATGGCAACGCCACAGCCATAAGTGTGGTCCAGTGCCACCACATCATCCACATTCGGGTACTTGGGCAGCAGCTCTGCTTTGATGCGTTGCACGGCGAAATCGGTCACGCCAGCCACGCACTGCACGGTCTGGGTGATCGCCAAAATATTGCGCGTACCGACCGAGCCGTCGGCATTGCGGTAGCCCTGGAAGGTGTAGCCCTCCAGCGGCGCCTGCACAGGGGGCTTGACCGTTGAGATGGGCAGCCCTTCCAGCGAGCGTGCGTCCGGCATCTGCACCAGCTTCTCATGCACCCAGCTACCTGCTGGGATGGGTTTGAGTGCGTAGCCGATCACCACGTTGTAGCGGCGTATCACCCCGCCTTCAGGTATGTCCACCAGCGCAACCTTGTGCGCCTGTGGCACATGGTCGACCAGAACCTGTCCACTGGACAACACCGTGCCGGCCGGTAGTCCACCATCGTTGGCGATGATGGCTACGTTGTCGGCCGTATGCATACTGATTGAAAGAGGGGTGGGGGTACTCATACAAATCTCATCTCAGTTATCCGGGGTCCAGCACATGCTGCCCCGCGCACCGGTGTCCCATCCACATGACAGTGGCACCAGTGTGCATAGCTTGGCTTGATCAGTCAGCCTTGATACCAGCCGCCTTGATCACCGCTGCCCACTTGGCCACTTCGGCTTTCTGGAACTCAGCCAGTTCAGCAGGCGTCATGCGTGAAGGCTGCATGCCAAAGCTCTTGAGTCGTGCCTGCACCTCAGGTGTGGCGATAACTTTCAAGATCTCGTCATGCAGACGATCGACGATGGCTTTAGGGGTTCCAGCAGGTGCAAACACGGCCTGCCAAGAACCCATGTCAAAGCCCTTTTCGCCGGATTCTGCAACCGTGGGTACATCAGGCAGTGATTCCAAACGCTTAGAACTGGTCACAGCGATAGGACGCAGTTTGCCCGCCTGAATGTGCGGGCCAACCACCAATCCGGTGTCAAACATCATGTCGACTTGGCCGCCCATCACATCCTGCACGGCTGGGCCGCTGCCCTTGTAAGGCACATGGGTGAACTTCACGCCGGTTTGGTAAGCCAGCAATTCCAGCGCCATGTGATTGGAGGTGCCACTGCCTGGCGAGGCCGACGACAAGCCACCCACCGCAGCCTTGGCCTTGCTGCCCGCCAGCACTTCGGCCAGAGTCTTGTAAGGGCTGGACGCAGGCACGACCAGCACCAGTGGGCCGGAACCGATCATGGCAATCGGCGTGAAAGACTTAATCGGGTCGTAGTCCAGCTTGGAATACAGGCTCACATTGATGGCGTGCGAGCTGATGGTGCCACCTAAAATGGTGAAGCCGTCCGCTGGTGCGCGCGCCGCCAAAGCCGAGCCCACGCTGCCACCAGCACCGCCCTTGTTTTCAATGATGACCGATGTGCCCAGCGCCTTGTTCAGTGGCTGGGCAATCACTCGGGCCAGCGTATCGGTATTACCACCGGGTGGAAATGGCACGACATAGGTAATGGGTTTGCTTGTGGGCCAGCTGCTTTGGGCCATTGCAGAGGTGGTCACCACGGTTGCACCCAGCAACAAAGTGCTGGCGGCCAAGGTGTGCTGAATCAGAGTACGGCGTTGCATGGTTGTTGTCTCCTGTTGAATAAAAGCGTCTTTTTGCGCTGTGGATGGTGGAATCAAAAGCGGGGTTGCTTGCCGGTAAAGGCTGGGTCGTACTTGCGCATCTGCCCCAGGTCGTCCCGGTTGCGGATACCGCAGTGCAAATAGTTGTCGTGCAGCCGAGCGAGCGCCGTGCGGTCCAGCGTCACACCCAGGCCCGGCGTGGTCGGCACACGCAAACTGCCTTGCTCAAACTGCAGGCGGCCACCTTCGACCACCTCTTCATCCTGCCAGGGGTAATGCGTATCGCAGGCATAGGTGAGCAAGGGCACGCTGGCGCACAAATGGGTCATGGCCACCAGACTCACTCCCAAGTGAGAGTTACTGTGCATGGACAGGCCCAAATCAAAAGTGCGGCACAGCGTGGACAGGCGTTGCGTAGCGCGCAGACCACCCCAGTAGTGGTGGTCGCTGAGGACGATCTTCACGGGGCAGCCCATGTCAGCGTTGCGACGAAACTCAGCAAAGTCTGTCACCACCATGTTGGTGGCCAGCGGCACATCGCACTCGCGCGCCACCGCGGCCATACCGTCCAGACCTGGGGCAGGGTCTTCGTAGTACTCGAGCACACCTTTCAACTGCTGCACGATCTTCAGGCTGGTCTCTACCGTCCAGTTGCCATTGGGATCAATGCGCAGCGGTGTGCCGGGGAAGGCTTCGGCCAGTGCCAAAATGCCTGCGGCCTCTTGCTCGGGTGGCAGCGTACCTGCCTTGAGCTTGATGCTCTGAAAACCATACTGATCAATCATTCGCCGGGCCTGGGTCACGAGCTGGGCAGGCGTCAGCGCTTCACCCCAGGCGTCGGGCGCATAGGGCTGGCCCACGTGCTCTGCGTACTTGTAGAACAGGTAAGCTGAATAAGGCACCCTGTCGCGCGCTGCACCGCCCAGCAGGTCAACAATGGGTGCCTGAGCCATCTGGCCTTGAAGATCCAGCATGGCCACTTCAAAGGCGCTGACCACCTTGGCCACGGTCTTGGACACATGGGTGCCTGGGGCCAGCGACACCTGCTGGCCCAGAAACTCGGAGGCTGTCAGCTTAGGCGGTGTGACCAGCGCTGCGACACGAACCTCCATCTCGTTGAGCGCCCAGGGCGACAAGCCCACCAAGGCCGGTGCGGCCTTGGCCAGCGCATCCAGCATGGGCTGGTCGCCATAGCTTTCGTTGATACCGACCAGACCCGAGGCGGTCTCGATCTCGATGATGGAGCGCAAGGCCCAGGGCTCGTGGATGCCCGCCGCGTTGAGCAGCGGCGGATCACGGAAGGCGATGGGTGTGATGCGAATGTGGCGGATCGCGTGGGAAGTACTCATCATGGACGATCAAAGAGAGGTATCGGGCACTGGCCTGTGTGTCAGCACTGAGTGCGTACCCGCGCCGTGTACAACCCCTTGGTCATCCAGTGAGCGACAAGGGGGAAAAACGCTGGTGACAAGGAGTGCTAGCATGGTCTTCAAGGTACGTTGTCATACAACATAAATCGATTATCATCATTCACATGCGCACCACGACATCGGAATTACCCCAAGCTCCCTCACTTTTTGTGCAGACAGATGGCGCCTCTTTGCGCAGCAAGGCTGGGCGTGGCAGCCGCAACCTGGCCAATTTGCTGTTTGAAGAGTTCAGCAACAAAATTCGACAAGGCCTTTTAAACAAGGGGGACAAGCTGCCCACCGAATCGGAACTGGTGCGCAGCTATGACGTGAGTCGCACCGTGGTGCGCGAGGCCTTGTCCAAGCTACAGGCCGCTGGCTTTGTTGAAACCCGCCACGGTATTGGCACTTTTATTCTCTCGACACAGCCCAGCAATCCAAGCCCCATGCTGAGCGACCGCGAACTGAGCGAATCGGTCGATGTATTGGCCGTTCTGGAGCTGCGCATCAGCCTGGAGAGCGAAGCCGCGGGCTTGGCTGCGCAGCGCCGCCAGTCCGCCCACCTGCTCACCATGCGCGAAGCTTTAGAAGGGTTTGAGTACCACTTTGCACGCGGTGAAGACACGGCGACGCATGATTTGGCGTTCCATCTCAGCATTGCGCACGCCACGGGTAATCGCTACTTTCAAGACATCCTGGCCCATTTCGGCAGCCTGTTGATTCCGCGCAATCGCATCACTTCTATTCACACTTCTGCACGCGATCCGGACTATTTGCGCCGCGTCAACCGCGAGCACGAAGAGATCTTCTCGGCGATTGAGCGGCAAGACGCCGATTCAGCCCGCGCTGCCATGCGCATTCACCTGACGAATTCCCGCGAACGCCTGCGTTTGGCACAGCGTTTGAGCCAGACGCCTGCAGCACCCGCCATTGACTGAGCGCTAAGAACCAAGCACAAGCCGCCGCCAACCCAAGCGGCCACCCCATGAATGCAAGACCCACCGAGAGCCTGTCTTCATGCGCCCCATCACACCTTGCTGCCAAAGCAATCGATACCCGCGCCCTGATTAGTCACACGTTATCAATAAAAATAGCTATCCACGCCCTATCCACAAGAGGCTAGAGGCTTACCTCCTTTAAATCAGTCCAAAGACTGATTGCACATTTAGATGCAAGTTCAGCGTTTCCCCTAGGAATTCAGAGATTGGAATGCTTGATTTCTAGTTGTATGATGACTGATCACAATAAGGAGACACTTCGTAATGATCCGACGCTCTCGCTTTCTGCGCTCTGTACTGGCACTGGCTGCCGGTAGCTTGTTGTCCACATCGTTGCTGGCAAGCGATGCCTGGCCGAACAAACCCATCCGCTTGGTAGTGCCCTACCCACCAGGTGGCAGCTCTGACATCATCGCCCGCTCTATCGGACAACTGATATCGCAGGAACTCAAGCAGACGGTAATCATTGAAAACAAACCCGGTGCCAACGGCAATCTGGGTGCTGAATTCGTCGCCCGCGCCCAGCCTGATGGCTACACCTGGCTGCTGTGTGATTTGGGTGCCCTGGCCATTTCTCCTTCGGTCTATACCAAGCTCAGCTTTGACCCTTCCAAGGACTTGCGCGGCGCAGGCATGCTGGCCTACTCCCCGCATATGCTGGTGGTGCACCCTTCTGTGCAGGCCAACAACCTCAAAGAGCTGGTTGAACTGTCTAAGAAGCAGGATTTGAACTTTGCCGTCACCGCCACCGGCAGCGCCCCGCATCTGGCAGGCGTGGAACTGGCCCGCCTGACAGGGGCCAAGTGGGTGTATGTGCCTTACAAGGGCGGTGTGCAGTCGGTGCAAGACACCGTCGCCGGTCAAACGCAGGTGCTGATGAACGGCATGCTGGCCACGTACCCCCACGTACAAAGCGGCAAGCTCAAGTTGCTGGGCATCTCCAAGAGCACACGCATGCCTGTGATTGCCGATGTGCCCACCCTGGCTGAACAAGGCGCACAGGGCTTTGACTCTGGCACTTGGCAAGGCGTCGTACTGCCAGCCAAAACACCTGAGGCCGTGGTGCAACGCGTTCACCAGTCGCTGCTGCGCGCGATCCGCTCGCCCGAAGTGCGTGCGCGCCTGACCGCTCAGGGCGCAGAAGTGGTCACGATGACCCCTGCCGAAACCGACAAATTCTTCAACGCGGAACGCGCCCGCTGGCGCACCGTGGTGCAAACCGGGAACCTGCAGCTGGATTGAGCTGCAACCATTTTTTTCTTTTTTCAAGGATGACCATGACACCCCAATACCTCAAAGACGTGATGAGCTCCGGCTTGCTGTCCTTCCCCGTGACAGACTTTGACGCCCAAGGCAACTTCAACGCCAAGTCGTACGCTGCCCGCCTCGAATGGCTGGCGCCCTACGGTGCCAGCGCACTGTTTGCTGCAGGTGGCACAGGCGAATACTTCTCGCTGTATGGCGACGAATACGGTCAGATCATCAAGACCGCTGTAGACACCTGCCGTGGCAAGGTGCCGATCATTGCAGGTGCTGGTGGCCCTACCCGTACCGCCATCGCCCATGCCCAAGAAGCGGAGCGCCTGGGTGCCCACGGCATTTTGCTGCTGCCCCATTACCTGACCGAAGCCGGGCAAGAAGGCCTGATTGCCCACGTCGAGCAAGTGTGCAAGAGCGTGAAGTTTGGCGTCATCGTCTACAACCGTGACCGCAGCCGCTTCACCCCTGAATCGCTGGCCATCCTGGCCGAGCGCTGCCCTAATCTGGTGGGTTTCAAGGACGGTTTGGGCAACATCGAGACCATGTCCTCCATCTTCATGAAGATGGGCGACCGTTTCGCCTATCTGGGTGGCCTGCCCACCGCTGAAGTCTATGCCGCTGCCTACAAGGCTTTGGGCACACCGGTGTACTCCTCGGCTGTCTTCAACTTCATCCCCAAGACGGCGATGGATTTTTACGAAGCTGTGCGCACCGATGACCAAGCCACGCAGCACAGGTTGCTCAAGGACTTCTTCATGCCTTACCTGAAGATCCGCAACCGCGTTGAAGGCTACGGCGTCAGCATCATCAAGGCCGGCGCCAAGATCGTGGGTCACAACGCTGGCCCCGTGCGTGCCCCGCTGTCGGACCTCAAGCCTTCGGAAGTTGAAGAGCTCAAGGCCCTGATCGACAAGCTCGGCCCCCAGTAAACCGAGCCCAGCAGGTGCCGTTACCGGTGCCTGCTGGTTCAAGGAGACAAATACATGAAAAAAATACTGCTCGCACTGGCTGCCACACTCGCACTCACGGCCCAGGCTTCTGATAATTTCCCAGATAAAGCTGTCAATGTGATCGTGCCATTTCCGGCTGGAGGCTCCACCGACATGGTGGCACGTGCCATAGCCCTGAGCATGGGCGAGCAGTTGGGCAAGTCCTTTGTGGTGGAAAACCGCCCAGGTGCCACAGGCACCATCGGTGCAGGCGCGGTCAAGCGTGCGCCCGCCGACGGTTACACACTGCTGGTGGCCTCCTTGGGGCCCTTTGTAGTCACCCCCCATCTGGTCAAAAGCGTCCCCTATGACGCGACCAAGGATTTCGACTACATCACCATTCCCGTGCAGGCGCCCAATGTGCTGGTAGCCAGCACTGCACAAAAAGCGCGCACCGTGGCACAAGTCATTGCCGCGCTCAAAGCCTACCCCGGCAAGATCAGCTTCGCCAGCTCAGGCAATGGTTCTTCAGACCACCTGTCGGCCGAGTTGTTCTGGCAGCAGACGGGCACCGAGGCCATGCACGTACCTTACAAGGGCGGCGCTCCGGCCATCACTGATTTATTAGGCGGTCAGGTCGATTTTTCCTTCCAGAACGTCAACGCCGTACTACCCCACCTGCGCAGCGGCAAGCTGCACGCCATCGCTGTCACCGGCACACAGCGCTCGCCTGTGCTATCCGATGTGCCTACGCTGGCCGAGTCAGGCGTTCAAGGGGCCGAGGTCTACTCCTGGCAAGGCATGGCCGCCCCCAAGGGCTTACCGGCTGACGTGAAGGCCAAGCTGGCCAAGGCTGCCATCGCCGCCGTACAGCAGCCCGACATTCGCAAGCGTTTTCTGGAACAAGGCCTTGAAATCGTTGGAAACACGCCCGAAGAGTTCGCACGCTTTCAAGCACAAGAGAACGAACGCTGGAAACAACTGATCCAAACCCGAAAGATCACCGCAGATTGAAATCAGGCTGGCGTTGTGGCTTCGCTCTTTCGTGCAAAAAACAAAGAGGCAACCTCCAAGGCTCGCCTTTTCTCTACACCTTTGCGCTGTGCTTCAAACCCCTGGTTTGACGCTGAATGCAGCGGATAACGGAGATAAAACTGTGGACTGGCCTCTGGCCATCTTCACAGGCCTGTTTTGCAGGCCTTTTGCAACGGGGCCGCGTGCCCCGCAAGATTCAAGGATTTCCCGGTATGACGCTCTCCCGACCACGCGTTCTTCAATACGGCAAGATGCCGCTGCCCCAGCTTGACGCCGAACTGGCCCAAGCCTACGACGTGCATATTCTTTCGCAGCAAGCCGATCCCCAGCGTTTCCTGGCCGAGCACGGCGCACAGTTCGAATACGTGGTCACCTCGGCCGCCATGGGCCTGCCCGCCCATGTGGTCGACGCCCTCCCCAACCTCAAGTTCGTCAGCAGTTTTGGTGTGGGTTTCGACGCTTTGGACAAAGACGCCCTGCTGCACCGTGGCACCCGCGTAGGCTACACGCCCGGCGTACTTGACGACTGCGTGGCCGACCTGGCTTTTGCCCTGCTGCTGGACGCAACGCGCGGCCTCAGCGAATCTGACCGCTTCGTGCGCAGTGGCAACTGGAGCCAGGGCCGCTTCGGCGTCCGCACCCGCGCCAGCGGCAAGCGTCTGGGCATCTTCGGCATGGGCCGCATCGGCAGCACCGTGGCGCGCCGCGCCTCGGGTTTCGACATGGAAGTGGCCTACCACAACCGCCGTCCCGTCGAAGGCTCGCCTCACCAGTATCAGCCCTCGCTGCTGGAGCTGGCGCGCTGGGCCGACATCCTGGTCATCACCGCTGCTGGCGGCGAAGGCACGCGTCACCTGGTGAACGCCGAAGTGCTGGCGGCCCTGGGCCCGCAGGGCTTCCTGGTCAATGTGGCGCGCGGCAGCGTGGTCGACGAAGCCGCCCTGGCCGATGCCCTGGAGAGCAAGCGCATCGCCGGTGCCGGGCTTGACGTGTTCGAGGACGAGCCCCGTCCCCTGCCGGCGCTGCTGGCCCTGGACAACGTGGTGCTGGCCCCCCACATCGCCAGCGGCACCCACGAAACCCGCCGCGCCATGGCCGATCTGGTGCTGCACAACCTGCAGCAGTTCATCGCCACGGGCCGTCCCGCGGTCGAGGTTCCCTGGTCCGCCGCGCAATGATTTTCCTTTCCCTCCGAGTCTGTTGAAAAGCCTTCCCATGTCCATTACCCCGACCATCACCTCCATTGAAGTCATTCCCGTCGCCGGCCGCGACGGCATGCTGATGAACCTCAGCGGCGCGCACGCGCCCTACTTCACCCGCAACATTGTGCTGGTGCACGACAGTGCGGGTCGTACCGGGGTGGGTGAGGTACCGGGCGGGGAAGGCATTCGCCAAGCCCTGGAGGACAGCAAACAGGTGCTGATTGGCCGCTCCATTGGCCAGCACCTGCAATTGCTGCAGGAAGTGCAAAAGTCGCTGCAAGGCCGCGATACCGGTGGCCGTGGCCTGCAGACCTTTGACCTGCGCATCGGCGTGCACGCTGTGACCGCCATTGAATCTGCTCTGCTGGACTTGCTGGGCCAGCATCTGGGCGTACCTGTGGCTGCCCTGCTGGGCGAGGGCCAACAGCGCGACCGTGTGGAAATGCTGGGCTATCTGTTCTTTGTGGGCCCCTCGGACAAGACCGGTCTGGACTACGTCAAGCCCGGCGAAGACAAACTGGGCACGGATGACTGGACGCAGGTGCGCCACATGACGGCCATGACACCCGAGACCATCGTGCGCCAAGCCGAAGCCGCTTACGCGCGCTACGGCTTCAATGATTTCAAGCTCAAAGGCGGCGTGCTGGCCGGCGAACAGGAAGTTGAGGCCGTGACGGCCCTGGCCCAGCGCTTCCCCAAAGCCCGCGTCACGCTGGACCCCAACGGCGGCTGGCTGCTCAAGGACGCCATCCGCCTGATGCGCGACATGCGCGGTGTGCTGGCCTATGCCGAAGACCCCTGTGGCGCTGAAGGCGGCTTCTCCGGCCGTGAAGTCATGGCTGAATTTCGGCGCTCTACCGGCCTGCCCACAGCCACCAACATGGTCGCCACCGACTGGCGCCAGATGGTACATGCCCTGTCGTTGCAATCCGTAGACATACCCCTGGCCGACCCCCATTTCTGGACCATGGCTGGCTCGGTGCGCGTGGGCCAGACCTGCCGCGACTGGGGCCTGACCTGGGGCTCGCACTCCAACAACCATTTCGACATCTCGCTGGCCATGTTCACCCACGTGGCCGCCGCCGTGCCCGGCAAGGTTACGGCCATCGACACGCACTGGATCTGGCAAGACGGCCAATACCTCACGCAGCAACCCTTGCAGATCAAAGGTGGCTTCGTCCAAGTGCCCAAGACCCCGGGTCTGGGCGTCACCGTGGACCGCGCCGCGCTGCAGCGCGCTAATGCCCTGTACCAAGAACAGGCCTTAAGCGCACGCGACGATGCAATCGCCATGCAACACCTGATTCCCGGTTGGAAGTTCGACAACAAACGCCCTTGCATGGTGCGCTAAGCACCGCTGTCTGATGCCAGCCACTCCACCCTCCACCACAGGAAATCAGCTATGAACCAGACCATCAGCCGCCGTCGCTTGCTTGAAGGTGCCGGTGTTTCTGCATTGAGCGCACTGGGTGCAGCAGCGGGGGCGCAATCCTTCGACTTCAGACCGAATCAACGCTACCCCGACCCGGCTGTCTATCTGCTGGATCCAAGTTTTGCCAAATACCGTATTTACAGCAGTACCGTTGAACAACTCGGTACGGGAATGCGCTGGGCAGAAGGGCCTGCTTATTTTCCAGAGACGGGCACCCTGATTCTTTCGGACATTCCCAACAACCGCCTGATGCGGTACGAGGAAAAAACGGGACGCTTCCTGGTGCACAAAGAAGCAGCGAACTACGCAAATGGCAACACCCGTGACCGCCAAGGCCGACTGGTGACCTGCGAGCATTCCATGACGCGCCGCGTGGTGCGCACAGAAAAAAATGGCAGCACCACCGTCTTGGCAGATCGCTTTGAAGGCAAACGCCTGAACGCGCCCAATGATGTGGTTGTCAAGTCGGACGACAGCATCTGGTTCACTGATCCGCTGTTCGGCATCAACGGGGAGTGGGAAGGCTCTCGTGCCCCCCCTGAACAGGCAAGCACGAACGTCTACCGTATCGACAAGGACGGCAGTATCACCGCCGTCATCACAGACATCGTCAACCCCAACGGCCTGGCCTTTTCGCCGGATGAGAAAAAGCTCTATGTGGTTGAGTGGAAAGGCACGCCCAACCGCAGCATCTGGAGCTACGACGTATCCCCAGATGGGCGCCAGCTGTCCAACAAGGTCAAGCTGATCGATGCAGACGGCCCAGGCGCGCTGGATGGTTTTTGCGTGGATCGCGATGGCAATCTGTGGTGCGGCTGGGGCTATTCTGGCGCTGTTGCCCTGGAAGCCTCCGACATTGGCGGTGGCATGAAAGCTCACTTGCCGTTAGGTCGATCCGAAGAGATGGATGGCGTCAAGGTCTTCAATGCACAAGGCAAGCCCATTGGTTTCATTCGCTTGCCAGAACGCTGTGCAAACCTGACTTTTGGCGGCCCCAAACTCAACCGGCTCTACATGGCCAGTAGCCATTCTCTCTATGCGCTTTACGTCGAAGCACATGGCTCCGTGTGAAACACACCACTCTCAATCAAGAAATTCCAGCTATGCAACAACATAACAACCTCATCAACGGCCAATGGACTGCAGGCCAGACCCTTGCTCCCAACATCAATCCCAGCGACCTGTCCGACGTGATCGGTGAGTACGCCCAAGGCAATGCTGCAGACGTGGACACCGCCGTCGCTGCAGCCACGGCGGCCTTCCCGGCCTGGAGCACATCGGGCATTCAGGCACGTTCCGATGCACTGGACAAAATTGGCACTGAAATCCTGGCTCGCAAAGAAGAGTTGGGCGATCTGCTGGCGCGTGAGGAAGGCAAGACCCGCGCTGAAGGTATTGGTGAAGTGGCCCGCGCAGGGCAGATCTTCAAGTTCTTTGCGGGCGAATGCCTGCGCCTGTCCGGTGAGACCCTGCCTTCCGTGCGTCCCGGCATCGGTGTTGAAATCACGCGCGAACCCATCGGCGTGGTCGGTTTGATTACACCGTGGAACTTCCCCATCGCCATCCCTGCCTGGAAGATTGCACCCGCTTTGGCGTTTGGCAATTGCGTGGTGTTGAAACCTGCCGATTTGGTACCCGGCAGCGCTTGGGCGTTGGCTGACATCATTCACCGCAGCGGTATTCCCGCCGGTGTATTTAACTTGGTGATGGGCCGTGGCCGCGTGATTGGTGAGGCCTTGGTACAGCACCCAGGCATTGCGGCCATCAGCTTCACCGGCTCGGTGGGCGTGGGCCGTGGCATTGCAGCCGCCTGTGCGCAAAATGGCAAAAAAGTCCAACTGGAGATGGGTGGCAAAAACCCACAAGTGGTGCTGGATGATGCCGACCTGACCCAGGCGGTTGAGCTGTCGACGCAAAGCTGCTTTTACTCCACCGGCCAGCGTTGCACGGCATCCAGCCGTCTGATCGTGACCGACAAAATTTATCCCGCTTTCATCGAAGCACTGCAAGCACGCATGGCCAAAATCAAGGTGGGTGATGCGCGCGCTGCGGGCACCGACATCGGCCCTGTGGTCAGCCAAGCCCAGCTGGAGCAAGACTTGAGCTACGTGGAAATCGCCAAGGCCGAAGGTGCGGTGCTGGCAGCGGGTGGTGGCCGCGTGGCCTGCCACACCGGCAGCGGCAAGGAAGGTTTTTATATGCAGCCCGCGCTGCTGGTGGACTCCACAGCAGGCATGCGCATCAACCGCGAAGAAGTGTTTGGCCCTGTGGCCAGCGTAATCCGCGTGCGTGACTATGAAGAAGCTTTGTTGGTGGCCAATGACACAGAGTTTGGCCTGTCTGCAGGCATTGCTACCACCAACCTCAAGTACGCCACCCACTTCAAGCGCCACAGTCAAGCAGGCATGGTGATGGTGAACCTGCCTACCGCAGGCGTGGACTACCACGTTCCATTTGGTGGCCGCAAAGGTTCGAGCTACGGCCCCCGCGAGCAAGGCCGCTATGCGCAAGAGTTCTACACCACGGTCAAGACAGCCTACACCTTGGCTTGAGCGGCAAGGAACTTCTCATTTGACCGGGCCTTGTGCCCGGTTTTTTTATGTACAGCGCTACATGGCGAAGCGTAAAACACGACCAAGGAGTGCTGGTGGTGCACGCCCTCTGCATCACGCGTTCGTGCGCAGTGGATTCCGCCACAGATATTGCCTCGCACAAAAACATCTCGTTCTCTGCTGTGCGTGGATGCAGCTGTGACAGGTGTCAGCCCTGGGGCATCTGGCTCATGTCCATGAACATGATTTCCCAGATGTGACCATCCACGTCCTCGAAGCTGCGGCCATACATGAAGCCGTGGTCTTGCACAGGGTTGACGTCCGCTTTGCCGCCGTGAGCCGATGCAATCTCAACCATGGCGTCGACAGCCGCACGATCTTCGGCGCTTAGGCAAAGCATGACTTCGCTTGCAGCATGGGCGTCGACGATAGGCTTTAGGGTAAACGTGGCCCACCTCGGATGGGTGAGCAGCATCACGTAGATGGTGTCGGAGACGACCATGCAGGCGACGGTGTCATCGCTAAATTGTGGGTTGTTGACAGCGCCGATTGCCTCATAGAAAGACCTGGCCTTGTGCAGATCTGCCACGGGCAGGTTGACGAAAATTTGTTTGGGCATTTGAGACTTTCAAGGTCTGTGCTGTGAGGAATTCTCAGGTCGTTGGCGAGCGACGTCAACAGCTAGCGCTGACTCTGCATGGCGGATGTGAGCCCGATGAAGGTAACGCTCTCAGCATCAGTCGGCTGGCAGTACGCTTGTGGTTTCAATCTGTGTCGCGACTGCCAGAAAGATTCAATGAATGAACACCTAAAAGGTGAAATCTGACAATTACTCAACAAACTGCATTCATCTCAAGCGACCAAAAGAGTGGGCACGAAATTTAATTGCTGCTCATCCATGTGGCCCATGGCGAACACCGAAGATGTAAGCATGTTTTGGATCGATTCTCGACTGTCGCAGATCGGCTGTGGATCCAACTGATCAATGCAACACAATGATCGCCACTTACGAAAGGGGTGTTTGCATGAAGCAAAGACCACGGATCTACTACACAGCAGGCCAGAAGGCATTAATGTGGGACCGCTGGAAAGCTGGCGATACCCTGCATGAGATCAGCAAGCTGTTTTACCGTCCACACACATCCATTCAGAACATACTGAGTGATACAGGCTGCATCGACCATCAGTCGAGAGCTAGGGCGATGCAGCTCATTTGCGTTGCCATGCTGCACCAGGTTCTGAGAGAGCATGTACTGGCACTGCTGGCGTGTGAAGGTGGGGCCCATACGCAGCTAAGGCCCGAAGGAACCTCCTACGGATAGTGCGAGCGTTGTAAGTTTGGTTATTTCAGACTATTCCATCAAAAAATAAGCGCCAGTGCCCATTGTCTTGAGACTAGTATTGGCGCCGGTCAATGCTGCGCGCCCGGGATGCAGACACGGTCGTGTAGTTGACGATTGCCACATCGCCTTGATGCTTCCAGCGAAAGATGGAGACATTGCGCCACTGTACCTGTGCACGGACCTCTTTAATGCCCGTCTGAGCTGCGGCCGTGGCCGACGCTTGGCGCGGCGCTGGCTGTGTTGTGCGTGCGTTGTAGTCAGGCGTCTGCAGTGCGCTTAAGGTGTCAATATCGCCACGTGCGTGCGCTTGACGCCAAGTAGAAAGAACCGCATCCAACGCATTGCGCTCGATGGCTTGCTCATCGGGGTGTACCCAATGCAATTCATTAGCAATGATGACAGGCGTGCGCCGCAATTGCAGCGTATGCATCAGGTAGGCCATATCGTCGTTGGCAAGGGCGACGCAGCCTTCGGTTGAGTAAGGGCTGCGTGCATAGCCTGTCCGAGGTACGCCATGTAACCAGATTCCACTGCCAGTACGGCCTAAGCGCCGGTCATGCTCATTGGGATAGTTCAGGGGCAGTGCCCCGATGCCATAGATCTCCTGCAGCTGTATTTCTTCCAGACGGCTGGTTATGAAGTAGACCCCAAGAGGGGTACGCAGATCGCCTTCAACCTGTTTGTCAAAACCACCTTGGCCAATGGATGCGTAGAAGCTGCGAATGAGTTCAAGCCCAGCACTTGTGTTCATGAACACATAGACGCGTGAGTGGCTTGCATCCACAGCGATGAGGTGGCGCACGTTGGAGGCAAGGCGCACAAGTTGCCGCGGAATTAAGCCGGGCTCTGGTGTTTCACGCAGCCATTGCAAGCGACGCCATGCTTCTTCATGCAGCAGCTGCAGTGATTTGCCGTGGGCAGGCGTGATGTCCGCTGCGGAGGAAAAACCATTCAATTTTCCACTGCGCGTCAGCAGCAGGTCACCGTATACCAATTGCCCCAATTGAAAGCGAGGCATGTCACGGACAAGTGCATGGGCCAGATCCAGCGAGGCAGAGTCTCCCGCAGCAATAGCACGATAGATGCCAATCAACCGTGCCTCGGGCGAATCGCGCTGCACACCACTGAGTAATGCGCCACCAAAGGATGCATCTGAAGCGCCAGCGTTGACCTGCCGAAGCGGCAAGCCAAGGCCTGCGCCAGCCAGCAGTGCTTGAGCCAAGAACTTTCGACGATTTGGCAGAGCGTTCTCACAAGGAGTTGCTGAGATGTCGTGTGGCCTCAAATCACTTCCCCGGCATCGCTCTTGCTTGTGCGACCGCGTCGGCCACCAGATCCCGTAACTGGGCTTCACCAAAACTTGGCAGAGCCCGGCCATTGACAAAAAAGCTGGGCGTTTTGGTGATTTGGAGTGCCACGAGGTCTTCAACATCCTGCTTGAGCACCGCCTGCACGTCAGCGCGCTGCGCGTCCAGTTTGGCTTTTTCAATATTCAAGCCCGCACGCTGTGCTTGTTGCTCGGCCAGATCGATCCGAGGCTGACCGTGGTCGGCCCACTGCGGCTGGCTGGCCAGCAAGGCTTCCAGCACTGGCTGGTATTTATCTTGAAGCCTGGCCGTTTCAAGCATCTGAATCACCTGATCGGAGCCAGCGTGAAAAGGCGCGTAACGAATGACCAGACGCACTTCTTGCGGGTACTGCCGGAGAATGTCTTTGACGATGGGGTAGAAGGCGCGGCAAGTTTCGCAGGCAGGGTCAAAGAACTCAACAATGGTCACTGGCGCTGATGCAGGACCAAACGCTGGAGCATGCGGACGTACCAGGCGGTCGGCTTGCTGCTCAGCAGCTTGTGTTTGCGCTTTCTGTACGCTTTGCTGGTACGACCAGATGCCCAGACCAAACAAGGCAAGAATGAGCAGTGCAAGCAGGGATACAGCGAATTTTCTGCGGTTCATCGGGCGGTCTTTCTTAGATAAGTAAAGAGAAGAAGTACAAGTACAGTGAATGCGACAAGCGAAAGCCATGGGATTTGAACTGCCCCGTTAAACAGATCGAGCCGCTGATTGGCACATGAAACGCCACTGCCGCAAGGTGTCCATGTTCTGGGTATCCAACCCGCCACCAACAGCGTGTGATACGCGGCAAGGCACAGCCCGCCCAGAGCAAGCCAAAGGGCATAAATCGCACCTTGTCGATCATTGAGATAGGCGGCAATCCCCAGCACGATGGCGATGGGAAACATGAAGATGCGCTGGTACCAACACAGCACGCAAGGCGTCATTCCCATGACTTCACCTAAGAACATGGCCCCCAAAGTAGCCACAGTTGCTAGCAGCCATGCAAGCATCAACAATGTCCAGTGGCGGTTCATTGGTGCCCCCCATGTTCAGTGGTTGAGAGCGACAGCATCAGGGCTTGCATGAGTGCGGCGAGCACAGGCAATGCGAGGCAGGCAAGCACCTGCCTGAGTAAAGAAAACATGAGCGTATCCCTGGAACATGAAAATCCTCCAGCTGCAAAAGCTGGGGCGATTCACAGGGATCAGTGCTAACAGCCGACGTTAGCGCGCCAGATAGCAGGCTGAACCCTGGTCAGGCCAGGGTGCTCCACTGTGGTCGTTCAGGCCGGCTGACCAGCAGCGCTTGCACCCAAGCGTGCAGCGCAGTCTGTATAGAAGTGCTGGGGGTGTCTGCGCTGAAGTAGGTGGTGCTTAGCAATGCCAGCGCACCGCTGTGGCAGCTAACACAGTGCGTGTGCTGGGCATGAATCTCATCAGTGTGCTGTGCGGCAGAGGCTGCTGGCTCACCGGGGAGTGAAAGACTGAATGGCTGGGGCTGGCAATGCTCAAGCAAGCACGGTACAGCTGCTGCAGTGGCCGCCGCAATTGCGCCCGGCCACTGCAGGGGCAAACATAAGAGCAGCAAAAGAGCAAACAGGTAAGTGCGCATGAAAGCGCAATTGTACGGTGCCGATTCTGGCCTTCAAACATCGCTGTCACGCCATGGCATTCAATGGAAAATTATCAGCGAAACAGGCATCGAATGCCGATTGCCATGGCCCAGACCGACCGCCCTGCCAGCAGCTCCCCAATGGCAGGCGTAACCCGTGCGAGCGTCAGAAGTCCGCACAAAAGCAGCGCAAGCCCAAAATCAGCCCTGCCGTGGATGGTGCTCGCCCCCGCCGGCTAAAAAGAGCGACAGCACAATATCGACCACGCCAGCATTGATGCCTGGCGCGGTCTTGCAAGCAGCTAATGCCTTCGGTTGGCTTGTTTGAGCAGACGTGCTCCAGCGGTCTTTGGCTTTCAGCCTGATGCCCGTCAAGCGGCATCAGCTTGAGCGACTGCCTAGCTGGGCTGGCTCAGCGCCAGCCGCACCGTCAGCAGCGTACGCCCGGGCTGAGAGTCGATATCCAGCACACCACCCACACGGGCAATGCGCACGGCCATGGAGCGCATGCCAATGCCCAGGCCTGAGGCTTTGACTGCAGGCACATCAAAACCAATGCCGTCATCTTCAATTTCAAGAACCAGTTCATCCGGCTCGGGTTGTACGAGGCACAGGCGCACCAGCCGCGCCTTGCTGTGCTTGATGACGTTGGTGAGCGCCTCTTCAATCAGCCGCGACATGGCCAGATACTGGTAGGCATTAGGGGGAGTGCGCCAGCTCTGTGCAAACTGCCACTGGCAAGTGATGCCCAGCACATCGAACAGGTTATTGAACCGATGGCGCAATGGCGCCACCCAATCTTGCAGCGACTCTGGAACACGAACCTGTGCCGACGTATTGGTGTCAATGGTCAGCCGCAGATCATTGCGGATCAGCTTGAGCATGGACAGCACCTGGGGTTTAGCCAGTTCCTCATTACCTTGCTCTACCAGAGCAATCATGTGTACCAGCGCACCACCCAGGCCGTCATGCAGATCGTGGGTCAGGCTTAAACGCTCTTGCAGGCGCACGTTGGAGAGCTTTTGCTCCTCCAGCATTTGCTCGTTCTTCTTTTGCTCGCTGATGTCAAAAGTGAAGCCGATCAGGGCCGAGGTTTGACCATACTCATCGCTCAAGACGTGAACTACTTCTCTGACCCAGATGAAGCTGTTGTCCCGGGTCAGCGCCCGGTACTCGGCCTCATGGTCGACACCAGCGATAGACAGTTCTACACAACGGGTGACTGTGCGCTCGCGGTCATCGGGATGAATACGAGCAACCCAGTCATCCACCGTCTGCCAGCTCTGCACGCTCCACCCCAGCAAAGATTCGATCTGTGGGCCAACGTAGGTGTATTTTTTGCTCGCCCAGTCAATCCGAAATGGAATCGCCAGCGTTGATTCCAGCAAGGTTTGGTACAGGTCGTTGTCTGTATCTGGTTCAAGTGTGCGTAATCGCGTAAGCGTATCAACCATATTTCGTTGTGGTTACTTCAAGAGAGGATGGATCGTAGGCAGATCATTCCAGAACCAATGGAAATACCCACCATCTACCTGAAGCAAAGTTTGCGTTTGGACGCTGGAGTGCTCAATGCCCCGCCAGCAGGCAAGCGCAGAATTGCGGTTGCCGTGCAAGTGTACGAACTCTTGCCCCTTGGCCTTGGAGCGGGGTGGGATGTAAAGGGCACTGCCACACGGCACCCAGAGATCTGCCAGAAAAATTTTCTTCAACCTCGGCCAATAGCGCGCAACCGAGATCACCAGCGGCAGTTCGGGGTCGATCGAAGCGAATACATGGGGGAAATCGTGGCACTCCAGATCGGTACAGACCACGCCCAGCAAGCGGTATCCCGTGCCCTGATAGGGAGACCTGTGACCCGCAAACATGCCGTATTCATAGTCAATTTGCTTGAGCTGCGCCTCTGGGCTGCTCACACCAATACCCTGCCCTTTTTGCACCAGCGTGATACCGAATGCTGCAGCTACGCTGCTGGTGACCCACATGGGCTCGTACGCCACTTCGTCGGCAACAAGCGTCAGCTTGGTTTGCTCTCCGTGTTCTGGATCTGGTACTTCAGTCTTCGCATCACTGACCTCGTACTCCCTGCCGATGGGAATGTAGGGATCACTGCTTGCTGGCTCAAGAGGCTCAACACCAGGGGGCAGCGTTTTCACATAGGTTGGGCATCCATCGTCGTTGTAGAAAAACGGTGTCTCCAAAAGATTCACATCGTTTACGGTCCCCTCTTTGATGAAAAGCGGTGCGTCAAAATACTCTTTTGTCATTATCGAAAGCTCCAAATTAGTTCATCTGATTGCGGATGACTGACTAACCCCCACCTCAACCGACCTTCGTTGCCTGACTGCACATCAACATGTATCGCAGCACGCCCTTTTATTACCCCCGCCAACTTACACCGACAGGGCTTGGTTCTCGCTGACAAACGCGGCACTTAGAAAACACCACACACCTTTGCATTGGCTTGGTAGCCGCCGCTGCCACCGCCAGCAATGCAGCGACTGCTGCAACTGCTTTCAGCCCGACTGGCAGCACAAAAGCATGAGTAAAAGTACTGCAAATAAACTGCCGCACCGCGCATGTCTTATTTGCTTCATCGCCCAAAATACAAAACAAAGCCGTTTTTAAACTTGTCGCCAATCTACACAAAACGTAACAAACGCCAACAGATGCTACACAGCCCAAGATGGAGACGCCATCACTGCTTTCAGGTATTTTTGCTGTGTTCTTGAGTTAATCGTGAGGGAGGCGCGCCCTCTGACCCCGGCCGCATCCATGCCAGCAATCGCTGGCCTGAAGAAGAACACTCTCAGCAATTCGCCCCATATGGCTGCTGCAATGTGCAGCCGATGAACTTGGCGCTTGAATGCTCTGAGCGTCACCCTCTCACCCAAACGCAAGGCTTCAATTGGGCGTGCAGCGCCATGGGCGCAGGCCTGCCGCCTCAATGAACTGATGCATTTCGATGCATACGATGCGCTCCGATAGCGCCATGACCAAGCCCTCATTGCCCACGCTGAAGTTGAGCAAAAAAAGAGCCCCTCTCGGGGCTCTTTTTTTAGTTGCTCGCTGCTTAGAAACCTAAGGCGTGCGGCAAGGCCGTCGACAAGGTTGGAACAAAAGTCAAAATTGCCAGCACGATCAGCTGCGCCACGATGAAGATGGGCAACTCACGCGTGAGTGCTGCAATGGGCGTACGGGTGGCAACAGCTGTGACGAAGAGCAGCCCACCCACGGGAGGCGTCACCATACCCATGGTCAGATTCACAATCACTATCATGGCAAAGTGCAGCGGATCGATCCCCAGCGCTGCCGAGATAGGCGCCAGGATGGGCACCAAAATCATGATCCCCGGCAACGGCTCCATAAAAATACCGAAGGCCAGCAGCAAGATATTTACGGCCAGCAAGAACATCATGGGCGTTAGATGCCAGCTGATGATCAGCTCCGACAGATATTGCGGAATCCCCTCGACCGTCAGCACCCATGCAAAGGCTGCAGAAGCAGCCATCACAAACAAGACCGAAGCAGTCAGCAACGCAGAGCGCGCTGCAATAGCAGGCACTGCGCTCCAATGCAGCGTGCGATACACCCACTTGCCGCAGGCAAAGGCATAGAAGACAGCCACCACCGATGCTTCAGTGGGCGTAAAAATACCAAAGCGGATACCGACAATGATCAGCACCACCAGCATCAAGGCGGGAATGGCTTTGAGGCTGTTGATGATGATTTCGCGTGTACTCGGGCGCGCCTCTGTCGAGCGGTAATTGCGTTTTTTGCACACCCACCAGTTCACAGCAGCCATGGCCACAGCGATGATCACACCGGGAATGACACCCGCCATGAACAAGCCACCCACCGAGACACTTTCATCTTGCAAGGTGTAGATGATCATGCTGATGGAAGGCGGAATGATGGGGCCGATGATGGCCGTATTGGCCGTCAAGGCGGCTGCATACGGGCGGTCGTAACCGGCCTTTTCCATCATCTTGGTCATCATGGCACCGGGGCCTGCAGCATCCGCCAGTGCAGAGCCTGACACGCCAGCAAACAGCACCGAAGACAGCACGTTGGCATAACCCAGACCACCGCGCAGGTGGCCCACAAACTGCGCTGCAAAGCGCAGCAGCACCTTGGTGAGTGCGCCCCCGGACATCAGCTCAGCAGCGAAGATGAAAAAAGGCACAGCCATCAGCGGAAAGCTGTCAATGCCAGTGAACATCTCCTTGAATACCACCAGCTGCGGGTAGCGGCCACCCACAAACACCGCCAGTGCTGCCGAGATGGCCAACGCAAAGGCCACGGGAAAACCCAGTGTCATCAACACCAGGATAGATACAAACAAAGTCACAGCCATGGGATTTCAGTCCTCAACAATCACAAACATGGCCTAGATCGATGAGGCGGCATCGCCGTCCATCTCTTCTTCAGCAACGTACTCGCCTTGCACCACATAACGGCGTGCAATAAAGGCCAAATGCACCAGCACCAGCACAAAGCCCACAGGCATGGCGGCATAGATGAAGGAAATGGGGATGTCCGTGGCCGCTGTTGTCTGAAAACGCGTGCGCCAGACATAGTCGCTGGAGGCCACCGCCATGAACACACAAAACAGTGCAATACCCACCGCCACCAAGCCCCGCAACATACGTGCTGCCTTGGTGCCTACCGCGGTATGCAAGTTATCGATGGCGACGTGCCCACCTGTGCGCAGAACCAGGCCCGCGCCCAGAAAGGTCACCCAGATCATCATGTGCCGCGAGACCTCTTCAGCCCAGAAGATGGAGTCACCCGTGGTGTAGCGCAGCACCACGTTCGAGAAAATGATGCAGGCCATGGCCAGCAACAACACGATCAATATCCAGCGATTGATGGCTACCAGCCACCGTTCAATGCAGTCCAGCATAGGTCGTCGGTGTACAGCCCGCACGCATTGATTGGCATGCACTGCACAACGCTTTCTTTAAAAAGTCCATCCCTTCCTGCGCACGGAAAAAGCTCCATGCACAGGCTCCGATGCGCGGCGGACAATCATGCGCTCCAAACGGCAAAAGCCTGCGGGCTATCTACAGCACACGCAGGCTTTGCACCACGGGGAGCGGTACAACGGAAGCCGCGCTTCCTTACTTCACGTTGGCAATAGCGTCCAGTGCGGGTTGACCGAACTTCTTGGCGTACTGCTTGTAAGCAGGCTCCAAGGCCGTGCGAAAGGCTGCCGCGTCAACTTTCTCGACCACTTGCATGCCATGGCTCTTGGCCAGGGCCACGCCCTTGGTTTCGACATCATCAACAAAGGCACGCGAGGCTACCGCGCCAGCCTTGGCACCTTCTGTAAAGGCTGCCTTTTGAGCGTCATTGAGGCCGCCCCAGAAAGTGGGCGACACGATCAGCACCACAGGTGCGTACACGTGGGCAGTCAAAGTAAGGTGCTTTTGCACCTCCCACAGCTTGGAAGAAGTGAGCACCGAAATGGGGTTCTCTTGGCCGTCGATCGTGCCTTGCTGCAAGGCGCTGATCACTTCAGGCCATGACATGGGGGTGGGCGATGCGCCCAGTGTGCGAAAAGCCGTGATGTGCACGGGGTTCTCGGTCACGCGAATCTTCAGGCCTTTGAGGTCGGCCACGCTCTTGACGGCCACCTTGTTGTTGGTCAGGTGGCGAAAGCCTTGCTCGCCCCAGGCCAGAGCAACCAGACCGCGTTGCTTGAATTTACCCAGCAGGTCTTGGCCAAACTTGCCATCCAGCACCGCACGAGCGTGCGCCGTGTCACGGAACAGGAACGGAATATCGACAATGCCGACATCGCCCACAAAGTTGCTCAGCGCGCCGGTGGAGACAATGGCCGCTTCTACCGTACCCAGTTGCAGACCTTCAATCAGCTCACGCTCACCACCCAATGCGCTGGAAGGAAACTGCTTGACGGCAAACGCACCGTTGGTGCCCTTTTCAACCGATTCAGACCACGCCTTGGCTGCAGCGCCGTAGTGCGAATTGATCGCCAGCGCATAGCCCAGCTTGACTTCTTTGGGGGCAGCAACTGCGCTGCCCGCAGCCATAGCCACAGCAGCCGTGGTGCACGCGGCGATAAAAGTACGGCGAATCATGACCATGGAATGTCCCTCGTTGTCTATGAATAGAAAGGCTTTGGCTCGTGCATGCGCGTGGCCCGCAGCGGCAAAGCTCTAGATTTATGAATCTAGCAACGATTGTAAAAACTTTGGCCCTCACCCATATCGGGCAATACCCAGCTAAAAGTGCCCTTAAAGGCAAATGAAAACAGGCACTTAAATGCACAAAAGTGCAATTAAACGCATATAAGGGTTTGTACTCACATACCCAAAAACGAAGGCTGCGTCTTTCCTCTTGCCAAGCCCCTGCCTGCTACTGCGGCAAACAGTTACACAATGTGTCTTGAGCTCTACAATTGTTGCATTGGCAGGTTGATATGAAAGAGATGCATGGCTGTACGCAAACCACTTCCCGTTCAAAAAAATAACGACTCCACACTCGTTTCCTGGCTGGCTGGTACGGTGGTGGTGCTGGTTGGCGTGCTAATCGTGGGCGGTTACTGGATGCAGCAGCAGCGCGTTGATCAGTCCGCACTAAGCAAACAAGCTGACGTATACGACGCCTACCAGCAATACACCCGCAGCAATGCAGCCCCCCGAGCTGCCGAGACGCCGCGGGCAGTCAGCGAAGCCCAGGAAACCCGCAAGTACCTGCTGGGCCATCCTGCTGTCACCCCGGGCTCGGGTTTTGACAAGCCCGGCGTACAAGCCACGGGCAAGACCATTGTGAATGCCATCGATCAAGCCAAGGGGCTGTAGGCAAAGCCATCAAAGCTAATAGCTACTAGCGCTTACCAACACTTGTTTTCCGTATGATTAATACCTAAAAACCAGTGTACACAAGCGATAGCAGCTCTTTTTTTTGAAAAATCCTTTAAGAACGGCTAACAGCACCCAGCAAATCGAAGATTTGCGTTGGAGACGAGACGCGAAGTCACAGGCAGTACTGAAGTACGACCAGGCGAAGTAACGACATATCAAGGGTGGTGTTAGCGGCTCTAATTACTTCTTGTGTTGCACCACCCAGGCTGCAAACTGCTCCACAAACTTTTGTATGTAAGCGTTGCTGTTTTCGCCAATACTGCCGTCGGCGTTAAAAAAACCGTCCTTGGCCTGCAAGAACATTTCAGGCTGACCCAAGGTGGGCATGTTCAGATAAGCCAGTACGTTGCGCAGATGCTGCTGCGCCAAAGCCGTACCTATCGCACCGACCGACATGCCAATCACCGCCGCAGGCTTGCCGTCCCACACACTCTGGCCATAAGGGCGTGAGCCTTGGTCCAAGGCATTTTTGAGTACACCGGGCACAGAGCGGTTGTACTCGGGCGTCACGAACAACACGGCATCAACACTGCGCACCGCATCGCGAAACTGCTTAACCGGTGCCACTTCGTGGCCATCAGCATCTTGGTTGTACAGCGGCAACTCGCCGATATCCACGCTGGTGAACGTCCAGCCCGCAGGGGCCATCTTGGCAATCGCCTGTGCCAACTGGCGGTTGAACGACGCTTTGCGCAGACTGCCCACAATGATGGCAACTTGGTATTGGCTCATAACAATCACTCCATGGTTAGGGATGCCAGTGATTATGAAACCTCAACCCGCTGTTGCGCGTGGGCACCCACCTACACGCACTATCTGTGCGCCTGCCATCAGGCACAATGCGGCCTGTTTTGCGCCGTTGAACCTTTGAATGAATTCTCACACTGTCGCCACTGATTCCTCCACCGCAGCCGCTCTGGAGCTGCAGCAAGTGCGTCTGCAGCGCGGGCGCACACAGGTCTTTGATGGCCTGAGCCTGCAACTGCACGAGCCACGCATTGGCTTGATTGGTGACAACGGCGTCGGCAAAACCAGCTTGCTGCGCTTGCTGTGCGGCCTGGAAGTCCCAGACAGTGGCCAGGTACTCAGCCAAGGCCAGAATTTGCACGCCGCAGGTGCCCAGCGCGCACGTTGGGTGGGCATGATGTTTCAAAACCCCGACGACCAGATCATCTTCCCCACCGTGGTGGAAGAGCTGGCACTGGGGCTGCAGCCCCAAGGGCTGAAAAAGAAAGAAGCCAAGGCCCAGGCCCTGCAATTTCTGCACACCCGTGGCTTGCAAGACTGGGCTGACCGGGCAGTTACCAGCCTCAGCCAAGGCCAGCGCCAGCATGTGTGCTGGCTGGCATTGTTGCTGGCGGGCCCGCGCAGCCTGCTGCTGGACGAGCCGTACGCCAGCCTTGATCTGCCCGGTCAGGCCCGCCTGGCGCGCGACATTGCACAAACCGCGCAGCAAGTCATTGTCTCTACCCATCTGCTGGACCATGTCCGCAGCTTTTCGCGCGTGATCTGGCTGGACCAAGGCCGCGTACTGGCAGACGGCGCAGGCCACGCCGTCTGCGCCGCCTACGAAGCCAACGTGCGCACACGCGTTGCAGCCATGGACAGCTAAGCCATGGGCAGCCTTTACAGCGAACACATCACGTGGCTGCACCGTGTCAGCCCTGCGCTCAAGCTGGCACTGATGGCGGTGCTGGGTACGCTACTGTTTCTTTTGCAGTCGCCCGCCATCATGGGGATCTGCGCCTTGGCATGTCTGCTGCTGTGGCTCAGCCTGGGCGCAGCCACACGCGTGGCACGGCGGCTGATTGTCTCGGTGCTGATTGCAGCGCTGCTGATTGCCGTTTTCCATGCATTCATGGGCAATTACGAACTGGCAGCCATCAGCTCGCTGCGTCTGGCCTGCGCCTCCACGCTAGGGGTGGCGTTGACGGTCACCACACACCCTACCCACATCTTGCAGTTGCTGGAAACGCTGCTGGAGCCGCTGTCCAAGCTCGGTTTCCCATCACAGCGCTTTGCACTGCAGCTGGCTTTGATGCTGCGTTTCATTGAACACTTCTTTGTGCAGTGGAAGCGCCTGGACGATGCCTACCGCCTGCGCACAGGCAAAGCTGGCGGCTTTCGATTGCTGGCACCACTGAGCATCCAGATGCTGCAGACGGCCAAGCGCGTGGGCGATGCCTTGTTTGCCCGCTTGGGGCAGTAAGCGCCGCCAACGCCACCTTGGATACGTTGCTGCTTCGCCTTGTCGTACATCTGTACTGCCTGCAGCTTCACGCACCGTCTCCACCGAAAATCTGTGATTTTCTGGCTGGTATTGGCCGCTCTCAACGTGCAACCAAGCGTGCAACCACTTTACGCGGCCTTTGTGCATAAAAAAACGCTGCCAGAGGCAGCGTTTTTGACAGGGGCGGCGCGAATGGCTTAGTCGCGCACCACCAGCACGGGAATGCGGGTGGTCTGCAGCACGCGCTGTGCCACGCTGCCCAGCACCAGCTTTTCCAGACCACGGCGGCCGTGCGAACCCATCACGATCAGGTCAGCGCCCACGTTCTCGCTCACACGGGCAATGCCTTCGTGCACGGCATGGCCTTCGCCCACCAATGTCTTGACGGCCACGCCGGTATTAGCCATGGCCTTGTTCACATCTTCCAGTGCCTTGTTGGCTTCTGCTGTTGCTGCGCTCAGGTACTGAGCCTGACCGTAGGCAAAGTCAGCGCCAACGCCCGTAAAAGGATAGGGATCGAGCACATAAACCGCAGTCACTTCACTGCCAAAAGCTTTGGCCAGCTCTGCGGCTTTAGATACAGCTTTCAATGAGGTTTCCGAACCATCGACAGGAACCAGAATGTGCTTGAACATGAATAACTCCTCTTTATGTAAAACAGCGGCTGGCTTTGAACCAGCCTACAGATGCAGTCTGCACCCGTAGTACACCGCCCACCTTGACACGTGTCAAATCAGCCGAATTTCTTACCGTCATCTCCCTGAAATCCTTGGCCTCGGCAAGTAATGACCAAGGTATCACGCGCACCATGTTCGGCATCCCCCAGTGGCTGAATGGGCGTGGACTCATGAATCATGCGCGCGTCATCCAGCAGCATCAGTGACCAAGGCTCAGTCAAGGTAAACCGCAAGCCGCTGGGGCCCTTTGCCTCAAACACCCGCGTCTCCCCGCCTTTGATACCGCGCCGCCCCACCAAAAATACGGCCACCAAATCCACCCCATCGCGGTGCGCGCCTTCAGGCGTTGGGCGACCAATGCCATCGGCAGTATCAATCCGAAACTGGTGCGCCTCAACAAAACAAGGCGTGCCCGCCTCTTTGGCACACAGTTGCTGTGAAAGATGGGCCAGCTTGGCAATCAACTGCGTCCACACGGCTTGTTGCGTGGTGGATGCGTGCATGGGTGCAAACCAGCGCTCCATACCGCCGTGCAAGGCGTTGTACTTGACAGGTTGCCAGTGCGCACGGTGCGGCACTTGCGTTATCGCATCACCCACCACCTCAAAGCTGGCGTGACGACGATAGCGATAACGCCCGCCGTCCTTCAAAAATTCGTCTGGCGGCAGTGATTCCCAATCGGGGTTCAGCGCCAGCAAGGCAGCCAGATCACATTCAAGCCAGGCGGCTGTATCTGCGGGTTGCAGCACGGCATAACCGTGATCACGCAATTGCTCTGCTACGCGATTGGGGGAATGGTATGGGGGGGGGAAAGTCACATGGGCCATAAGGTGTGCAAGCTTACTCTCAGCCAGTCACTGCGCACAGGTTTTCGCCCTCAAATTACTGATTTTGATCGCCCCAAAACCCTGACAATAGTGGCATTCAATAGCCAGCCAACGCTGATCAAACCAGCGCTGGCAGCTATCAATAGCAGCACCTGAGCAAGTGCCGGGATAGCAAAAATTGTCTTATGCAGGCGTGGCCTGGGCCTCTTGCAGCAAGCGCCACATCACCTTGCCGCTGCCGCTCTTGGGCAGTGCATCCACAAAATCGATCAGTCGCGGCACTTTGTAGGCGGCCATGTTGTCTCTGCACCATGCGGTAATGTCTTCCTGCGACACCTTGCCTATGTAATCCTGGCGCAGCACGACCACCGCTTTGACCGTCTCGCCACGGTAAGCATCTTTGGCCGAGATCACGCAGGCTTCCTGAATCGCCGGATGGCGGAACATGAGCACTTCTACCTCGGCAGGCCAGACCTTGAAACCACTGGCATTGATCATGCGTTTGAGCCGGTCAGTGATAAAGAAGTAGCCCTCTTCATCCATACGCCCCAAATCACCGGTGCGGAAAAAACGCTTGCCCTCAATCTGCACAAAGGCGGCACGCGTGGCCGCTTCGTTGCGCCAGTAACCTGAAAACACCTGAGGGCCACACACCATGATCTCCCCCTGCTCACCGACAGGCACCTCCTGCAAGGTATCCGGGTCCACCACACGGCTGTCCGTGCCAATAAAGGGAATGCCCAGACACTGCTGCTTGGCCTTCTCTGGCGGGTTGTTGTGCGAAGGTGCCGCAGTTTCGGTCAAGCCGTAGCCTTCCTGATAGCGCAACCCGTATTCCTCAAACAAGCGCTGGGCCACTGCTTGCGGCATGGCCGCACCGCCACCGCCGATATAGGTCAGGCTGCTCAGATCAAACTGCTTGAAGTTAGGGCTGGCAAACAGGTCAATCACCATGGTGGGAATGTTGGTCCAGTTCGTCACCTTGTATTGCGAAATCAAGCGCCCAGCCAGCTCACGGTCCCAGCGCGGCATCAGCACCATGGTGGCACCCACGTAGATGCTCGAATGCATCATGGACACCATGCCCGTGATGTGGAACATGGGGATGACGGCCAGCGTGACGTTTTCACTACTGCCACTGCCCCACACCGCAGAGGCCACGGCATTGAACATGATGCTGGAATGCGTGTGCACGCAGCCCTTGGGCAAGCCAGTGGTGCCGCTGGTGTAGGGCAGCACGCTCATGTCTTGCGGCCCAACCTCCAGCACAGGCGCTGGCGCAGCGCATGCCAAGGCCTGCTTCCAAAGCACCACCTCACCGCCGTTGAGCACGGGCAGTGCGCGCTCTGTCGTCAGCCATGCCTGCCAGACATCTGGGATTGGTTCACGCTGGGCATCTGGTGGCAGATATTCACCCAGCTGCGTTACCACCACTTGCTGCAAACCTTGGCCTGCGGGCAAGGTATTGCTGGCCTTGGCCAGCTCCCCCGCCAGATCAGCCGTGGTAATGGCCACTTTGACATTGCCATCCGTGATGTAGTGCTCCAGCTCCTGCGCCAGATTCATCGGATTGACAGGCACCACCACAGCGTTGGCACGCAGGATGGCAAAGTGCGCCATCACCAGTTGCGGCAGGTTTTGCATCAGCAGCATGACACGATCACCCTTGCGCACACCTGCCTCATGCAGGTGCGCAGCCAGGCGCTCTGCACCATCCGCCAGCTCTCGATAGGTGATCGTGCTGCCAAAAAATTGCAGCGCTGCTTTAGCGGGGTAACGGCGGGCGCTGGTCTCCAGGTTGTCCCACAAGGACGTTTCCAGCAAGGTCAATGCATGGGGAACACGGCGTGGCCAATGATTAAAGTGCGGGCGCATAACAGCAGATCCATCTCAGGTTGCGAATGCCTTAAAACTATCGTCTCTTGCCGTATCTGACATTCGGGAAGCACCCCACAAGTGGTCACTTGCGCGACCCCGTCAGCATGTTTCGCTGTGCGGAACTACCAAATCAAACAAATACCCAAAAGCGCTACAAAACATCATCTTTTTGCCTCGTGCTCTTACCCGCCTTATGGCAGCAGCTATCTAAATATGAGCGCTGCATACGCTTTGGTGACAGACGGTCGTGCGGTGGCATGACCAAGAAACACACACATCTGAAATTTCAGCGTTTTCCCATCCGCTGGCGCAATCTGCCAGCACGCACTGCCACAGCCAATAAAGCATGTGACGCAAGCGGCTGGCCCGCCACTTGCGCCTGCACGCAGTCTTGCCACATTTGCCCTTGTTGCTCAACGCTGGCACGCCAGAACTGCCTTAATTGTCCAGCAGCACTGCTGCAGTTGCTGTAGCTATAGGGATCACGGCCTTGCAGCAGCCATTGACACTGCAAAAGCAATGCTTGGCGAGTGACAGGCTGCTTTTGCCTGCGCTGAAGGACGTGCAAGAGTTCGTGGGCAACAATGCCTGCCACCACGGGGTCGCTCAAGCGCAGTGACTGGCGCATGCCATCTGCCTCAAACATGGCGGCAGGAAACGATAGCCACCCACCATTGAGCGACAGCGCACGCCTTGTATCCCCTAAGCGGCGCTGACCCAAGCGCACATGCCCAGCCAGCCACGCGCCCATCACATCACCAAAGATGGTGCGGACAAAAATGTGCTCCTGCGGCAATAAACGCCGCCAGTAACGCGAGGACATGCGCTGCCATAGCGCCCCATAAAAACGATGCATACCCGCCCATGTTGTACCAGCACAGGAGATGCCAGCGGTCAGTGGGTATTGATCGAAGAAAAAACGCTGACAGCAAGGCATCGGCAACAGCACCATCACATTGGCAGCACCTTTGTGCAAAGCCAGAAACAGTCCCTCTCCTACTGCCGCGATCTAGATTTGCCCCCACATCATTCGAGGTGCCTTGGCAAAACTGAAAACACCCCCCCAGTGCTAGCCCAAGGAGAAAGCATGGCAACGAAGATGGCTGCCGCCAAAGCGCAAACAACTGCCCAGCGACAAAAGCGCTTGCAAAAAGCCCAGAAGGCCCTAGACGCACAACCGAGCAAGAAAAAAACACCGCGCAAAGCAGCAGCACCGGGCCCTGGCCATGCACTGCCCAGCAATCCCATGCCCGCGCAAAGCCTGGACAAACCCGGGCACGAGCATTTGATGGAATGCCCTCCACAGTTTGCAGCACCCAACTACCATGGCAGTGGCAAATTGCAGGGCATGACGGCACTGATCACGGGGGGCGACTCGGGCATTGGCCGCGCCGTAGCCGTACTGTTTGCTCGCGAGGGCGCCAACGTTGCAATTGCATATCTGAATGAGCATAAAGATGCCAAGACCACCTGCAAACATGTCAAGGCCGAGGGCGCGCAATGCATGGTGATTGCAGGCGATGTACGTGACAGCTCCTACTGCGAGCAAGCCGTGCGCAAGGTGGTGAAGAAATTTGGTGCGCTCAATATCCTCGTCAATAACGCCGCGTTCCAGGAACATGCAGAAAGTCTGCAAGACCTGTGCGATGCGCGCATTGACGAGACCTTCAAAACCAACATCTACGGCTATGTGTACATGGCTCGCGCCGCTGTGGCGCATATGCAGCGCGGCGACTGCATCATCAACACCGGTTCGGTCACAGGCCTGCGCGGCAGTACCTACTTGCTGGACTACGCCACCAGCAAGGGCGCCATTCACGCCTTTACCAAATCACTGGCCTCTAACTTGGCCAGCCGTGGTATTCGTGTCAACGCCGTAGCACCCGGCCCAGTGTGGACGCCCCTGAACCCTGCAGATAAGACCGAAGACGATATCGCCAACTTTGGTGCAGACACGGACATGGGGCGCCCCGCACAGCCCGAAGAGATTTCTCCGGCCTATGTGTTTTTGGCGTCGCCAGTTTGCTCCAGCTACATCACCGGCACCGTGCTGCCCATCACCGGCAATGCAGGAGACGGCGCATAAGAAGCCACATCAGGCTGCGCCGTCTGGATGCTGGCCTTGTCTTGCCTCGCGCAACGCTAAACTGTGCCCTTTGCGTGCTGCGCATTCTGAAAGACGTTGCATCGCAGTCTGAATGAATGCGGCAGGCACACTTGCCGTTTGGCGCTGTATAGAAAGAGGCTGGCATGGAAATTCGCAGATTCAGGCCGGGTGATGAAGCCGCGTTGTTTGATGTGTTTTTCAGTGCCATCCACCAAACAGCTGCCCACGACTACAGCCAGGAGCAAATTGACGCCTGGGCACCCACCGACTATGACCAAGAGGCTTGGGCCCAGTATCAACAAAAAAACCGGCCTTTTGTCGCAGTGCTGAATGGCAACATCGTGGGCTATGCCGACGTTCAGCCCAATGGCTATATCGACCATTTCTTCGTCTGCGGCAACCATCCACGGCAGGGCATTGGGACACAACTGATGGCACGCATTCACCAAGAAGCCGACGCACTAGGCCTGACCGAGCTGACCGCCAACGTCAGCAAAACTGCTGAGCCCTTCTTTGCATTGCACGGCTTTCAAGTGCTTGAGCGTGGCTGGCCTGTGCGCCGCGGCGTGACCCTTCAGAACGCACGGATGCGCAAGACGCTATCGTGAGGTGACGTGGTGACATGACCAGCACAGACTGGTAGAGCGCACCCACCGCACAGCCCAGCGTTTCAAGACCAGCACAGCGGGCAACAGACTCTACGCAGCAGGAAGCTCAATTGCGGGTACACCGTTTGGGGGTTCATCAACCGGAACAGGCGGAGGCAGTGTTTCCGGTAATGGACGCGCAGGCTCTGGCTGCTTGGGCATAGGCGGCACAGGTAAGGCAGGAGCGGACGAACAGACAGCAGCAGCAAACCGAGACACATGAAGGCGGCGAATGGCAAATCCTTTCTGTGCCCCTATTGTCGGCCGGCACATGCTGCCGATGTATCAGCCTTGCCCGCACGCACAACTGCTTACCTAAGGGCTTACCTAAGGGCTGACCCAAGTGCTTACTCATTAGGCAGCGCTTGGCACCTGCTCGGTACACATGGCGCTGAGCAGGCTTCTCCCTAAAACTCCAGGTTGTCGATCAACCGGGTGCTACCCAAGCGCGCTGCGCCCAGCACCACCAAGGGCGATGGCGCTGCGCCTGCGGCTGGGCGCTGCAGATCATCGCGCTGGCGCACCGACAAATAGTCGGGTGTCCACCCCAGGGCAGACAGGCGCTCTACGGCCTGCGCTTCCAGCTGTTCCAGCGGTACTGCTCCATTGCCTCGCACTTGGCCAGCCAGCCACTGCAACTGCGCATACAGCGCACAGGCTTGCGTGCGCTGCTCAGCACTGAGATAGGCGTTGCGTGAGCTCAGCGCCAAACCATCGGCAGCGCGCTCGGTATCCATGCCGATGATCTGCACAGGCAGCGCAAACTGCTGCACCATGTGGCGTATCACCAGCAACTGCTGGTAGTCCTTTTTGCCAAACACGGCCACCCCGCCCCCGGTACTACCGAATACACAGGCAAACAGTTTCATCACCACCGTGCATACGCCCGTGAAAAAACCCGGGCGAAAGTGCCCTTCCAGGATGTCTGCCAGCTCAGGGTTGGGCTGCACTTTGAAAGTCTGTGGCTGGGGGTACAAATCCTGCTCTTTGGGAGCAAACACCACATCACAGCCCTGTGCCTGCAATGCGGCGCAATCGGCCTCAAAGGTGCGCGGATAGCTGTCAAAGTCTTCGTGCGGCAGAAACTGCAGGCGATTGACAAAAATGCTGGCCACGGTGACATCACCGTGTTCGCGCGCATGGCGCACCAGGGACAAGTGCCCTTCGTGCAGGTTGCCCATGGTGGGCACAAAGGCGGGGCGACCACGCCCTGCCAAGGTCTGGCGCAAGGCATCGATGGATTGAACGATCTGCATGGCGAAAAATCTCTCTGTAACTTAAGCGAAGACCCGCTTACCAGGCGTGCACGCGATTGTCTGGAAACGTGCCTGCCTTGACGGCCTGCACATAGGCCTGCATGGCGCCCTGGATGCTGCCTGCATCGGCCATGAAGTTGTGCACAAACTTGGGCATCTTGCCCAGGTTCATGCCCAGCATGTCGTGCAGCACCAGCACTTGCCCGGCAGTGCCATTGCCCGCGCCAATTCCAATCGTGTGGCAATGCGCCAGCTCTTGCGTGATACGGCTGGCCAGTTGCTCTGGCACCATCTCCAGCACCAGCATGGTGGCACCAGCGTTTTGCAGCTCCAGCGACTGCTGGCGCAGCAATTGGGCTGCGGCCTCGTCACGGCCCTGCACGCGGTAGCCGCCCAGCGCGTAAACGGTTTGCGGCGTCAGCCCCAGATGGGCACACACGGGCACACCACGTGCTACCAAAAATTCCACCGTCTTGGCGGTCCAGCCCCCACCTTCCAGCTTGACCATGTGGGCACCGGCCTGCATCAGCAGGCAGGCATTGCGCATGGCTTGCTCGGCACTTTCGGCATAGCTGCCATAGGGCATATCGGCCACCAGCCACGTTGTGCCCTGACTGCGGTGCAGTCCACGTGCCACGCTGGCCGTGTGGTAGACCATGTCTTCAAGCGACACGCCGACCGTGCTGTGCCGCCCCTGGCAGACCATACCCAGTGAGTCACCCACCAAAATACAGTCCACACCTGCTGCGTCGGCCACCGCCGCAAAGGTGGCGTCGTACGCCGTCAGCATGGTAATTTTCTCGCCCTGCGCACGCATATGGGCCAGCCGGGGCAGGCTGACTGGCTTGCGCGCAGGCATGGGCGAGGCGGGAGGCAGCGTGCCGTAAGGGGTTGCGCTGTTGCCTGTTGTTTCTGTGTTCAATGCCGTCATGGTTGTGATTCACTTCACCAAGCGCCGGCGCAAGGCTGGGGTGCTGCCCGCCATTGGCCGCCATTAAAAATCTGCGCAAAGACTGCGCAAAAGGCAAGAAGCTGCGGGTTTACAGCGTCTGTGTGGGCACGTGATGGCGCAGTTCAGTCTGGCGGTTGTGATCGTCCACAAACACCAGCTGTGGCTCGTGCTCTTGCACATCGCTTTCATGCACTTGCGCAAACGCTGCAATGATCAGCAAGTCGCCCACAGCGGCACGCCGTGCGGCAGAGCCGTTCACCGAAATCATGCCGCTGCCACGCTGCCCTTTGATGGCATAGGTGACAAAACGCTCGCCGTTGTCGATGTTCCAGATGTGGATCTGCTCGTTTTCGGCAATGTTGGCGGCGTCCAGCAAATCCTCGTCAATGGCACACGAGCCTTCGTAGTGCAGTTCGCATTGCGTGGTCTTGACCCGGTGAATCTTGGACTTCAAAAGTGTGCGGAACATGGTGTCTCCCTTTGTATGCATCTGGCACGCCGCTGCAGCTTGTCACCAAGCACCCACTTGCGCCGCGCCCCTTGTTTCGTGGGGCGCATTGTGCACATGCAGGCTTTCGGGTCAACCGCTGAGGGTGCAGGGACATGCACCGTTACATCTTGACGGCCAGCGTTGCACAAGGCAGGACAGCCAAAGGCTATCTGAACGATGCAGCCTCCTGGCTGTGCAGAAAAGAGCAAAGCATGGCAAGACAGCCCTGCGCTTACAAACCCAAGTCTTTGGCGGCTGCCTTGATTTCTGCGAACTGATAGTCCTGTACCGTTTGGCGCGATGACACCACGCGATTGTGCGGCCCAGGCACCAACAGCCATGCCGTGCCACCTTCTTGGACAGGGTGCGGCATGGCAAACATCAAAAATTCACAGTCAATGCCCCACACATCATCCACCTGCATGGTCTGGCACTCGGCTGGTACATGCATGTAAGTGACCTGATCGGCCACGGCGCGCAAAAAATCTGCAGTCTGGGCAGCATCTGCGTCTGCAGCACCTTGCACGGGATCCACATGCCGAATCAACGGCGTGCTGCTAAAGGACTCGTGCGCCCACGTATCCGCCTCGCGCTGGAACATCAGCGTCACCATGCCGGTGAAGGCAAAGCCCGCAGGGTCATCGCCCACGCAGTAGGCCCTGGCAGCGGCCACAGCCTGGTCGTAGCTGTCGTTGTCAATGGCAACCACGCGCAGGTCTTGGGTGATATCCGTCATTCAAAAATCTCTATGTCAAAACCCGATCGGGGTCTGCAGACCGGGTGGTGTACCCGCCACCGCTCCTGTAGCAGTGGCGCAATACGAAAACGCTTACTGCTGCAATTGCGCCCATACCTTGTCCAGCCGCTTGGCGCTGACAGGGTACGGCGTGCGCAGCTCTTGCGCGAAAAAGCTCACGCGCAGCTCTTCCAGCATCCAGCGGTATTCCTGCATGCGGGCATCCACAGCGCCCTTGCGCTCGGCCACCAGACGCCAGTAACGCTGCTCCAGCGGTTGCAGCTCTTTGAGTTTGGCGGCATCACGGGCCGGGTCTGCGCGGTACTTGTCCAGCCGAATGGTGATGGCCTTGAGGTAGCGTGCGTAGTGGCCGAGCTGGCTCCAGGGTGCCACGGCAATGAAATTTTTGGGCATCAGCTTTTGCAGCTGCTCACCCGCATCCTTGGTGGCATCAGGGGCGTTTTTGGTGTCCTTGATCTTGCGCGCAGCAGCGGCGTACTCAACCAAAATCACGCCGGCCATGCGCGCCACTTCATTGGCAATTAACGTCAGGCGGCCACGGCCATCCTGCACACGCTGCTTGAAATCTGCCTCATTGGCGGGCAGCGGCTCTTGCAGAAATGCGCGGTCAATCGCCACATCAATGATCTGGCCGCGCAGCTCTTCCTGCGTGCCCAGCGGCATGTACGCCACGGCCATTTTTTGCAGGTCTGGAATGTTTTTTTCCAGGTACTTGAGGGCATCTTTGATCTGCAGCGCAAACAAGCGGCGCAAGCCCAGGCGGTGCTTGGCGGCGGCCACCTCGGGCTCGTCAACCACCTCAATGCCCACATCGGTGCCGTGATCGATCAGCGCAGGAAAACCAATCAAGGTGGTGCTGCCCTTGCTGATTTCCATCAGCTCTGGCAACTGGCCAAAACTCCATGCGGTGTAACGCTGGTCGGCCTTTTCGGGCTGTTGCGCCGTCGATGCTTTGGGCACTGACTTATCACTTTTAGGAGCTTTAATCGCTTGCTCCTGCTTGTTTTCAGATACTTTACTACCTGAAACCGTTGACTGTTCTACGGTAGCAGCTACCTTTAATGATGCCAAGGCCTGAAACGCACCCCGCGCTTTCACGCCCCACTCGGCCTTGAGCGCCCCCAGATTGCGACCCTGGCCCAGCTGGCGGCCATGCTCGTCAACGATGCGAAAGTTCATGAACAGGTGCGGGCTGAGCATGTCCAGCTTGAAGTCAGCGCGCTTGACATCCAGCGAGGTTTCATCGCGAACCTGCTTGAGCAGCACATCAATCAGTCCGCCTCTGGCCCAGCGCTCGCTTTGCGTAAACAGCTCGGCCAGGCGCGCTGCGCTTTCGGGCAGCGGCACAAAGCGGCTGCGCGGGCGCTGGGGCAGGCTTTTGAGCAGGGCCTGAATCTTGTCCTTGAGCATGCCGGGCACCAGCCATTCGGCCCGTTCCTCAGACACCTGGTTGAGCACAAACAGCGGCACCGTCACGGTGATGCCATCGCGTGCATCGCCGGGGCTGTGCAGGTAGGTGGCGCTGCAATCGACGCCGCCGAGCTTGACGATCTTGGGGAAATTGTCAGTGGTGATGCCTGCCGCCTCATGGCGCATCAGCTCGTCTTTGGACAGGCGCAGCAACTCAGACTGGCCTTTGCTGGCCACGCGGAACCACTTGTCAAACGTGGCACCGCTGTAGATGCCCTTGGGCAGATGCTGGTCGTAGAAGGCGAAGATCAGCTCATCGTCCACCAGCACGTCCTGGCGGCGCGACTTGTGCTCCAGGTCTTCCACCTTGCGCACCATCTTGATGTTGGAGGGCAGAAAGTGCCACTGCGTGTCCCACTGCCCCTCTACCAGCGCCTGGCGAATGAACATGGTGCGTGCGGCATCGGGGTCGACCCGGCCATAGCTGACGCTGCGCCCGTTGTAGACCACCAGCCCATACAGCGTGGCGCGCTCCTGTGCCACCACATCGGCCTGTTTTTTGGACCAGTGTGGGTCCAGCAGCTGCTTCTTTAAAAGGTGTGCGCCCACCTCTTCCAGCCACTGCGGCTCAATCGCCGCAATGCCGCGCCCGTACAGGCGAGAGGTTTCCACCAGCTCGGCCGCCACAATCCAGCGGCCGGGTTTTTTGCTCAAATGCGCGCCGGGGTGCGGGTGAAACTTGATACCGCGTGCGCCCAGGTAGGCATCGCTTTCTTCGCCCTTGTAACCAATATTGCCCAGCAGCCCCGAAAGCATGGACAGGTGCACCGGCTCGTAACCTGCGGGCTCATTGTTGATGAGCCACTTGTGCTCTTTGATCACCGTCATCAACTGGCTGTGAATGTCACGCCACTCGCGCACGCGGCGAATGTTGATGAAGTTCTGGCGCAGCAACTGCTCCCACTGGCGGTTGCTGATCTTGTGCGTAGCGTCTTCCACCACGTCGGCAGGGCTGAACAGCGCCAGTCGTTCTTCCACGGAGCCTTGCACCTGTGCGCCACTGGCACGCTGGCTCACCGGCAAGAATGCCTGGTTGCGTGCACTGGGCTTGGCAGCAGGCTTGGTTTGCGCCGCCATCTCGGCACGGCTTTTGGCCACCACCTTGCCACCGCGTGCATCCTGCAGCCACTTCCACAAGCGCAGGTAGCCGCTGAACTCGCTCTTTTCGTCGTCAAACTTGGCGTGCTGCTGGTCGGCCTGCTGCTGCGCCTCCAAAGGCCGGTCGCGCACGTCTTGCACGCTCAGTGCTGAGGCAATGATCAGCACCTCGGCCAGCGCCCCGCGCTCGCGTGCCTCCACAATCATGCGGCCCACACGCGGGTCCAGCGGCAGGCGCGACAGCTCCTTGCCCATGTGCAGCAGGTTACCGCGCTCGTCCACCGCGCCCAGCTCGGCCAGCAGCTGGTAGCCGTCGGCAATGGCGCGGCCAGAGGGGGCCTCCAGGAACGGAAAGTTCACCACATCGCCCAGCCCCAGTGACTTCATGCGCAAGATCACGCCCGCCAGCGAGCTGCGCAGAATTTCGGGGTCTGTAAACGGTGTACGGCTGATGAAATCAGCCTCGTCATACAGGCGAATACAGATGCCGTTGGCCACACGGCCACAACGGCCTGCACGCTGGTTGGCCGCCGCCTGGCTGATGGGCTCCACCAGCAACTGCTCCACCTTGCTGCGAAAGGAATAGCGCTTGACGCGGGCTGTGCCTGCGTCAATCACATAACGGATACCTGGCACCGTCAGCGAGGTTTCTGCCACGTTGGTGGCCAGCACAATGCGCCGGCCCGTATGGCCATCAAAAATACGGTCTTGCTCGGCCTGCGACAGGCGCGAGAACAGCGGCAGCACCTCGGCACTGCGCAGCGCAGGATGGTGCTGCAGGTGCTTGCGCAGATGGTCGGCCGCTTCGCGAATTTCGCGCTCGCCGGGCAGAAAAATCAGAATGTCGCCGCCCTTGGCACCACCGCTCCACAGCTCATCAACGCCATCAGCTATCGCGTCGTTGAGGTCGTAGTCCTTCTTTTCCTCAAACGGGCGGTAGCGCATTTCCACCGGGAAGGTGCGGCCCGAGACCATGATCACGGGCGCCGGGCCTTCTTTGCCCGCAAAGTGCTGGGCAAAGCGGTTGGCATCGATCGTGGCCGAGGTGACCACCACCTTCAGATCGGGGCGCTTGGGCAAAATTTGCTTAAGGTAACCCAGCAAAAAGTCGATGTTCAGACTGCGCTCATGGGCCTCGTCAATGATCAGCGTGTCATAGGCTTTGAGCAGCGGATCGGTCTGTGTTTCGGCCAGCAAGATACCGTCGGTCATCAGCTTGACGGAGGCATTTTTTTGCAGCGTGTCCTGAAAACGCACCTTGTAGCCCACCAGCTCACCCAGCGGAGTGTTCAACTCTTCGGCAATGCGCTTGGCCACCGAGCTTGCCGCAATGCGGCGCGGCTGGGTATGACCAATGAGGTGACCGCGCACATTGCCGCTGGCATCTGGCTGCGCATTGATCTTGCCGCGCCCCAACGCCAGGGCAATTTTGGGCAGCTGGGTGGTCTTGCCCGAACCGGTCTCACCGCACACGATGACGACTTGGTGGCGTTCCATGACCTCCATGATTTCTTCACGGCGGCTGGATACGGGCAGGGACTCGGGAAACGTGATCTTCAAGGGCATAAGGGGCTGGATTATCCCAGCACCAGCCTATCTGCGTTGAACATAGGTTTAGGCATAAAAAAATCCCCATGGCCACCACCAAGGGGATTTTTCCAAGCGGCTACGGCGGCTACTTTTTCGTATCTACATAGCCGGCGCCCACACCGAAGTTCACACCCTGCTGTGCAAACGAGTAGCCCACATCAGCACCCAGGTACACATTGTTCTTGCCCAGATAAGCCACCCCCACATTGGGGCGGAAGCTGCGATCGGCAAAGGAATAGTCCACCCCCAGCGAGGCTGCGGCTTTGTCTTGCTTGTCGGTAGAGAACACCTTCACACCCAGCGCGGGGCCAGCAACGGGCTTGGGCCCACCAAATGTCCAGGTCAAGCCTGCGCCCACGCCTGTACCGGCCAGAGCCGATGTAGACAATGTGGCTGCAGCCAAGGCACTGCACGCGATAGCGATGATTTTTGCTGTCATCCAAACCTCCATATTTCTCAAAACAAGTCAGCACCCACCCGCCTGGACAGGTACATCGTGTACTTTCTCGCGCTGAGAGGCGCGGCCTTGTCAGACAAGCCCTTGCTCGCATTTCCTTACATGGGGTAAGCCCGGACCCACAGAACTTTCACATCGCGTTGCTATGCTTACGTGCCCCCTGCCTTTGGCACCTTCTTAGCGACGCGTTGTCACGCTTTACCGGTTTTTTGTACTGTTTTATGGTTTCTTTGCTTGCGCTGCTCGCGCCCATCCTGTCGCTCTGGCTTTGGTATCCCTTGTTCAAAAACCACCGCCGCGCTTTCGTGTGGTGTGTGGCCATCACCACGCTGCTGGGTATTGCTCCGGCGTTGCTGATTTTGGCCATGCGCCATGAGTTCATGAACTTCACCCTGGTTTCGCACCTGCAAGTCATCAGCGGTGGCCTGTTTGCTGCCATTGGCATGGGCGTGGTGCTGGCCATCGTGCGTGATGTGCTGTGGCTGCTGGTACGCGCCACCCGTGGTCAGCCCTGCGCTGCCAGCATCCTGCGCCCACGCTGGACGGTGCTGGGCATCGGTCTGGCGGTGGGCCTGAACGCTTATGGCCTGACCCAGGGCATAGAGGTGCCACAAGTCAATGAGCATGAAGTGACCTTGCCGCGCCTGCCTGCCCAGCTCGATGGCCTGCGCATTGCCGTGCTGGCAGACATTCACGCAACGCCTGTGAACAACGCAGCCTATGTGCAAGCGCTGGTGGAACGCACCAACGCAGCACAACCGGACATGGTGGTGCTGCCCGGCGATTTGATTGATGGTGACGCCCCCACGCAAGCTGGCAACATTGCCCCTCTGGCAGGTCTGCATGCACCTTTTGGTGTGTGGTCAGCCCCCGGCAACCATGAGTACTACAGCGGCTATGACGCGTGGGCCAAGGTGTTCAACCGCCTGAACTTGAACTATCTGGCCAACGAAGCGCGGGTGCTGGATGTGCGCGGACAAAAACTGGCGATCTCGGGCGTGGGTGACCCAGCCTATGGCCGCCTGTCTGAGCAAAACAGCGACCCCAACACCCCCGAGGGGGTGCCACCCGATGTGCAAACCGTGGCACAGCAAGCCCGGGCGGGCGGCGCACAAGTGCAAATTCTGCTGGGGCATCAACCCAAGATGGCACGCAGCTATGCGCCCCACGGCATTGATCTGCAAATTGCCGGCCATACCCATGGTGGCCATATCAAGGGCATGGACCGCTGGATTGTGGCCCCGGCCAACGATGGTTTTGTCAGTGGCCTGTACGACGTAGGCCCCATGCGCTTGTTTGTCAGCAATGGCGCAGGGTTGTGGCCCGGCTTTGCCGTGCGCCTGGGGGTGCCCTCTTCCATCGATATTTTGGTGCTGCGCAGCGCCCAAAAATAAGCCCGCCGCGCGGCAGCAGCAGCCTCAGCAGCAGCCGTCGTGGCCGTGTACGTACATGGCCCAAAGCCTGAACCACTCTGGTTCAGGCTTTTTTATGCCTGTGCTTCGTGCAAGGCATGCCGTACCGCATCCAGCGCAGGAATGTCACGCTGCGCCATGCACTGCGCCTGCGCAGCCAGTGCGGCAGGCAGACAGCTTTGCTGTGCCAAGGCCTGCCAGGCAGCGCATGCACTGCGGCTGGCCCTGGCCGACGGCGCACCCGCCCCCCACTGAGCCAGACGGTGCAACGCCACAACGACCAGCCGCTCGGTGCGGCGCAATGCAGGAGTGACCAGGAGGGTGTCGCGCCGCCACTGCTGCAGCTGCAGCAACGTGGCAGGCATGGTGCGCAGCGACAAAGCCATGCGTGACAACAGAGCGCGCTCGGGCCACTGCGTTTTCTCTGCCCAGCGCACCAGGCGCAGCAAACGATGGTGCAACTGCACCTGCCAGCGGTTGCTGGGGTATGCAGGCCGAACCTGCCATTGCGCAGGCTTGCCGTCCTGGAGCAAGCGGTGTGCCAAATCTGGCACCTCCTGCACCATCATGCGCGCAAGGGTTTGCAGGCGACGCTGGCCATTGGTGGGATACACCCAGCGGTACACCGCCCACGCCAAAGCCGGGCCTGACACCACCACCAGCGCCATGCTCAGGTGCTGACCAAAGCTGCCCGTTGCCGGAAATACGGGGGCCAGCAAAATGAACATGGCCATGTTGGTGTCCATTGCGCCAGCAGCCGTGCGCTTGTGGGCAAACACCAGCCCACCCATCAGTGCAAAAGGCAGCAGCATCCACACCATCTGCCAGCTGGACTGTGCAAACGGCCACACCCAGCTTTGGCACAGCAAGGCCAGCGCTGCGCCAATCAGTTGCCCCCGCAGCACAAAAGCCATGGTGTGGCTGGGGCTCTCAAACGCAGAAAACACGAGCAGCATGACGGACAGCCCCAGCATGCCAAAGGCAACCAGGCTGGAGCCCGTCCACGCCCACACCATGCCAAACACCAGCAAAGTACCGCCAGCGCGCAGGGCCGCTTCACGCGCACCCACCCAGTCACGGTGCAGGGCCAAGGGGTTGGCATGGCGGCCATTACTGACTTGACCACGTTGTCCACGCTGACCACTGTGTCTACCTTGTCTATGCAGGTTCAGGTCCAACGCCTCGGCCCGCAGGCCACGGCGTATGGCTTGCAGCAGCAGGTACAGGGCATGTATGCCGGGCGGTGCCTGTTTGCCACCGTCTTGCCAACTGGCAATCAACGCTTCACAGGCACGGATGGCCTGGTGCAAAGCGTGGTTCAGCCCTTCAGTGTTAGCGCCTTGGGCATGGGGTGCTGCGTACATGGCCTGTGCCAGCTGATCAACCGCGTCGCACAAGCTCAGCAGCTGCGCCTGAGTCTCAGCCGATGCCTGCGGGTCTGCGCCTGCATGGCCCTGTGCCTACACCAGCTCCATGGCGTAGTGTTGCTGCCAGTGCATGGCTCTGGAGGTATTGCGTGCCGTGCGTGAGCCTTCCGGGTACAGCTCCAGCAGTTCTTCCACTTGCGCCAGACGGCTCAGCAGGCGGCCTTCGTCCACCGCTTGCCCTGCAGACTGCTGGCGCAATTGTGCGACCGTGGCTTGCAGCACTTGGGCCAAAGCGCTGCGGCTTTGCGCAATCAACACCGCAGCTTTGCGCCGTGGCGCAAAGCACCACGAGATACACAGCGCAGCAGCCACCCCGGTGATCACCGTCAGCATGCGGTCCCAGGCCAAGGGCCATACGCTGTCTGCCGGGCCGTGGTGCAGCACCACCACCATGGCCGCCGAATAGCCCGCCAGCATGCATCCATACACCAGATAGCCGCGTTGCAGGTTGCCCAGAAAAGCACACAGCGCCACCCACAGGGCCAGGCCGAATGCCAGCACCCATAGCGAATCTTGCGCCAGCAGCACCAGGGCGACGGCATACACCACACCGACCACCGAGCCACCAAAACGGTACAGCCCCCGAGAAAGCAAATGCTCGCGCATGGGCTGGCTGGCGGCCCAGGCCGACATGGCAGCCCAGTGCGGGTGCTCCAGCCCCATGGCCTGCGCCAGCGCTAAAGCGGCAAACGCGGCCAGCGCTGTACGCAACGCAAACGCCAGCACCGGCACATGAAAGCCCAGCGCCGCTGCCGCACGCTGCCACCTTGGCTGGGGTTGAGCATCAGCAGCGTTCATTGCGCGGCCTTGTCCTGTGCCTGAATGGCAATCAGGCGGGTGTGCAATTGCTGCATGCCGTGGCGCAGGGCGGGAATGGTGGAGGCGTCCATGCCTTGCAGCAACTGGCCCTCAACCTGGTGCAGTTTGGCGCGCACATCGGCCACCACATGCTGGCCTTGCGCGGTCAAGCACAGTGATTTGCTACGGCGATCGTGGGCATCGGTCTCGCGCACAAGCAAACCACGCGACTCCAGCAAATCCACCACACGCACCAAGCTAGAGCTGTCCAGCCCCACACGCTGCGCAAGCTGCTTGAGCGTCAAGGGCGTGCCCGCCGCGTGCAGGTGAAACAGCGGCACCCAGGTGGCATCGGTCAAACCCAGCTCTGCCAGGCGCACCTCCAGCACCTGGCGCCAGGTGCGGCTGACGTTCATCAGCAAGTGTCCAAACAAGGTGGTTTCGGGTGCAGCAATGGGCGCAAAAAAAGCCTGCGCATCGCCCGCCACTTTGGCGCAAGAGGTGCTCAATTGAGAATCTGTCATTTATTTTGCAAACCAAATAGTTGGTATTACAAATCATTTTAGACAAAGCGCAATATTGCAGATCCCACCAGGGAGATATCAACATAAAATCAATATCGATAGCTATCAACGCCTACCCATTAACACTTTCAAAGTGTTTTCATATTGAAATCATTGATACATAAGCGTTAGCAGCTCACTTTTCAGAAAGCTTTTGGCGGCTACCTATCCACAGCATGGCGGCCCAACTGCACAGTGCCATCAGCGCCAACCACAGCATGGGCTGGGCCGCAGCCGCCAGCGGTGCCCCCATCTGGTTGAGCCGCAGCGATGCCTGAATGCCCGCCGAACTGGGCGAAAGCCAGCGCAGCCACTGCAAGGCGTCAGGCAAAGCCTCCACAGGCCAGGTAAAGCCCCCCATGAATGCCAGTGGAATGGACGTAAACAGCACCACCTGCAATGCACGCTCGCGGTTGGCCAGCCACCAGCCCAGCAAGCTGGCGCAACCCGCTACTGCCGGTACAAAGCAGCCCAGCAGCAGCAAAGCGCCCCACGGGTTGCCACCGTGCGGATAGTCTTGCCAGATAAAAATCCAGCCAAAGTAAAACAACCCCGCCAGCCAGCCCGGCACACACAGCGCCAGCAGCCGGGCCAGCCATTGCGTGACGCTGGCCTGGGCCACGCCCTGCTCACGCCATGTGCCCACCAGCAAAGCGCCACCCATCAGCAAGGTTTGCTGCAAGATCAAAATGGCCACGGCAGCCACCACAAAACTGCCATAGCCTTCCGTGGGGTTGAACAGCGCCACGTTGTGCACATTGACGGGTGAGCGGCTGGCAACCGATTGCAGCGCACTTTGCCCGCTGGCTTGCAGGCGCTTCATCTCAACGCCCGCAGACACCGTGCCCATCGCCTCGGCAAACCCATATTGCACCTGCTTGCTCACCAGTGGGTAGGCACCATTGGCGTACACGGGCACCACCACTTTGTCGCTGCGCAGTACATCGCGTTTGAAATCATGGCCGATCAAGGCGTAGCCCATGACCGTGCCGCGCAGCACGGCATCGCGTGCCTCGGCTTCGTCACCCGTGACCAGTTGCGGATCAATGCGCGGGCTGGCCTGTGCAAAGCGCAGCACCTGCCGCGCCAGCCCTGAGTTGTCTTGCACCACCACCGCTACAGGCACACGCTGCACCACCTGCTGCTGGTAAAACCACGGATAAAAAAACCCGTACAGCATGGGTGCGCCAAACAGCAGCAGCACGGCCCCCTTGTCGCGCAGCAGCGTCAGCAGGCTGGCCCACCACAAGCGCACAAAACTGGCCGTTGCTTGGTTGTTGCTCATGCTCAGCGCCCTCCCCAGCGTTCAGGCAGCGTGCGGGCGCGCTGCAAGCCCCAAGTGGTCAGCGCCAGCAGCACCAGCGTTGCCAGCAGCAACCCACCCACCACTGGCACGGTCTGCGCCACGGGGGCACCCATCTGCCACTGCTCCATCTGCAAACGGGCGTAGTGTGTGTATGGCATTGCCAGCGCCCAGCCACGAGCAGAGGCACTCATGGACAACAGCGGAAAGCCCACCCCACTGAACGCAAAAGCGGGCGCTGACAACAGCCCTGCACCAGACAGCGCCATGCGCAAAGACAGTGTGACTGCCGCCAGCACCGCACCAGCGGCCAGGCTCACGCCCACCAATGCAGCCAGGCCCACGGCAATCCAGCCCATGCTGCCCGCCACATGCCAGCCACGCAGCTGGGCCAGATACAGCAGGCACAGCATGCCACTGCTCCACAGCAATACCGCAGGGATTGCCAGCTTGCCCAGCAGCGCCGCCAGCGTATCCAGCCAGCTGTTCGATGTTTGCAGCCATGCGCCCAGACTGCGGTCGCGCAGCTCACGCCCCACGCACCACACACCTGCTGTCATGGCCAAGATATGCACCAGTGCTGGCACCAGCGTGGCCGCCAGAAACTGCTCGTAATTGGTAGAGACGTTAAACAGTGCCACCAGCTTGGTGGTGATGGGCTCCATCCGCACCTGCAGCGCCTGATGCGGATCACCGCGCTTGGCACGTGCCTGCATCTCTACCCCGGCAGACAAGGTGCCCACCACCTGCTGCAAATCGCGCTGCAGCAGGCTGGATGCGGTGGCCAGCTGTGCGTTGTGCATCAAGGTCACGGTGGCTGCACCGCCGCGCTTGACATCGCGCTCCATCCCGGGGGGGATGTGCACCACGCCATACACCTGCATGCGCTGCAGGACATCGGCCGCTTCAGCAGGGTTCAATACGCTGTGCACCACCTCTAAACCCGGCGTGGCCTGCAGCATGCGCACCAACTGGCGTGACATGCTGGAGGGGTCTTCATTCCACACCGCAATTGGCAATTTATAAGGCTGGCCTGCCGAGAAAATCCAGCACATCAACGCCATTGACAGCAAGGGCACCCAGCTGACCATGGCCCAATCCCAGCGGCAAGCGCGCAAGCGCTGCCACTCGCGCTGCAAGCTGGCAATGAACGCAGGCACTATGCGCCTTCCACCAGCACACTCATGCCGGGGCGCGCACCGGCAATCGGCTGCGCAGGCCGTGCACGCACTTCGAACGTGCGTGCATCAAAACCCTGGCTGCCCCGCGTGGTGCGCCAGGTGGCGAAATCTGGGAGCACACCCAGGTAATACACCTCAAACTCAGCGCTGAGGTTATTCAACGCAGGCAGCTTGCCGGTAAAGCGGCTGCCAACGGCAAAACGCTGCAAGAAGTCTTCACGCACATTGATGATCACCCACTGATCCTTCAGGTCCACCACGGTCACGACCGACACGCCCTGCGGTGACAGCTCGCCCACCTTGGCCAGCACATTGGCCACCTCGCCCCCCACGGGGCTGCGCAGCTGCGTTTCAGCCTCTGCAGCCTTCACCTCGGCAATCACACCATCGACCTGACGGGCCTGCGCGGCAGCGGCACTTTTGTCTTCGGCACGGGCGCCCTTGGCCGCCATCTCGTACTGCGCTCTGGCCGCTTCGGCCTGCGCAGCAGAGGCCCGCCAGTTGGTCTGTGCCTCATCGCGTTTTTGTGCAGACACCAGCCCCTGGTCGTACAGGCTTTGCACACGGTCGTAAGAGGTTTTGGCCAAATTGGCAGCGGCTTGCGCACGCTCCCAGCCCAGTCTGGCCATTTGCACCTCCTCGGGCCGTGCACCGTTGCTGGCTTTGTCGGCCACGGCCTGTGCCGCATCCTTGGCTGCCTGCGCCTGCGCCAGTTTGGCCTGCACCTCAGGGCTGTCCATCTCCACCAGCAAATCGCCTGCCTGAATCAGCTGGCCTTCAGTCACCAGCACCTGGCGGATGCGCGCCGTTACCTTGGGGGCGATGTCGGTCTCACGTGCCTCCATCTGCCCTTGAAAATACGGTGCAGGTGGCTGGGCTGCTTTCCAGAACCCCCAGACAATCAACAGCAGCACCACCACACCAAGCACCACCAGCAACCGGGACTGGGCTTGGGGCTTGCGCGAAGAAGAGGAAGAAGTTGTATTCATGCTTAGGGTGCGTCAGGGGTGATCACAATGTCTGCACGGGCCATGTACTGCTCAAACGCAGCGGTTTGCCCCGAGCTCTCCAGCAAAGCCGCAAGGGCTTGCACATAGTTGTTTGCGGCCGATGCGCGCTCGGTTTGTACCTTCGCCAGATTCAGCTGCGCATCAATCAAATCCAGAGATGTGCTGGTGCCCTCCTTCAAACCGGCCACACGCAGGCGCAGCAAGGCATGGGCCAGGTCTTCCTGCGCCTGGCCCGACTGGTAGCTGGTGCGCGCCTGCTCCACTGCCAGCCAGTTCTTTTCCACCAGCAAGGCGATATCACTGCGCACCTGCGCGTCGGTCAGCTCAGCCTGCTCTACCGCACGCTGGCCAGCAGCGGCCAGCTTGTCGCGGTCCACGCTGTCCCACAGCGTCCAGCGTACAGCCATGCCGGCCACCCAGTTGGGCTTGCCCTGGGTATTGACCTCACGCATGCCAAACGCCAGCACCTGGGGTTTGCGCAATGCTTCGCTGGCGTCATGCAAGGCCTCTGCCTGCGTGCGCTTGGCCGCTACCTTGTTTAAACCGGGGTGGTTTTGCAGTGCCGCGTCCTGAAACTCTTGCAGTGCGGGCAAGGCCTGCAGGTTGACAAACAGCGGTGTGCTGGGCTGCACCCCTGCGGCACTGTGTACGGTGCGGGCCAGGGCGCTGCGTGCCAGCCGGGCGTCGCTGTCTGCTTTTTCTGATTGCTGCTGGGCATCAGCCAAAGCCACACTGGCCTGCAAACGCTCCACCTGTGCAATCACTCCGGCCTGCAGCATGCGCTGCGCAGCATCATCATGTGAGCGCACACCGGCCAATGCCCGGCGACGCAGCGTGGCTGCGCGCTCTGCCAGTTGCGCGGTGAAGTAGCGCTGCACCAGCAAACTGTGCAACTGGTCTTGCGTGGTGGCTGCATCGGCCTGCGCTTCCTGGGCCTTGCCATCCAGTCCTTCACGCACAGCATCGGATAAGCCACCCATGTACACCGGCCACAAGGCCGACAGGCTGGCCGATGCATTGTTGTCTTTGCGCTGCAGGTTGTAGTTGCTGGGCAACTGCGGCACCTGGACGATGCCCCCAATCACGCCGGGTGGCAGTTGCCCCAGGGCATTGCCCAGCGCGTTGCGAGCGGGGTCCAGATCGACATCGACGTTTGCAGAATAACGATAGGCCATGCCTGTAGCGGCCACCGAGGGGCCGCCCAAACCTTCCATGCCCTCACGGCGCAACTGCGCACTCTCCACCGCTTTGCGACTGGCTGCCAGCTGGGCCGACTGGGCATGCAAGGCGGCACGCGCCTGCGAAAAACTCATGGCCTGCGGCGGCATCTGTGCCAGCACGCCCAGACTCAGACTGCCGATGGCCCACGCCAATACCGTGCGAAAGGGTTTCGTTACCGTGCGAGAAAATTGAAAATGCATGTGGTTTTAATAGCTATGAATGCTTATCTATATTTGCGCAAAATTCAAATTCAATCGACACACCATTACTGAAAGCCGCTGCGCACAATTCCCAAAGGGTACGGCAAAGCTAACTAACAACGTACCAAAAATAGTGGCTCCAGCTTTGGTGACCATAGCACCTGCAACGCCCCCACAACGTCAGTCAGAGACGCAACTGCAGTGCCCCAACAACATGGCCGTACACCACCACGATAACTGTGTGAGCCAGCGCACAACGTTGCACACAGCCACACAGCCACACGGCACAGCGGGAGTGGGGATTGCGTCCATCAGGTTTTATCCCTTGAAGGCTTCACAGCTTCGCGCCACACTGCACCATTGCCTTCAAGCTGCTTGACATGAACCACGATCTTCCCCTGGCTGACCCGGCTTTAGACTTGTTTGCAGACTTGCCGCATGGCATACGCATGTGCTATCGCACGTTTGGCCATCCGGGCCAACCAATCATTGTGCTGATTGCTGGCCTGGGGCTGCAATTGGTCTCCTGGCCCATGGCGTTCATTGAAGGGCTGGTGGCTGAAGGCCTGCACGTCATCGTGCTGGACAACCGTGACATGGGCCGCTCTACCCACATGTCCATGCAACCGCCTGCACGCTGGCGGTTACTACTGGGCTGCCCCCCTGCGGGTCACTATCAGATCAAGGACATGGCTGATGATGTCGCCGCGCTGCTGGAGCAGCTGGGCGTTGCCAAGGCCCATGTGCTGGGCATGTCGATGGGGGGAATGATTGCGCAGAATTTGGCGGCGCAGTTTCCGCACAAAGTGCTCTCGCTGATTTCTATTTTCTCCAGCACTGGCAACAAACAGGTGGGGCAACCTGCCGGCTCTACCCTGTGGCGCATGCTGATCAGCAAACCTGCATGGACCCTGCCTGAAGCACAAGACAGGTTCGTGGCCATGATGCGACACATCGGCAACCCCGATGTGCCGGACATTGAAGCCGTTTGGCGCAACTACATTGAACAAGCCTGGCAGCGCGACACACCTGTACAAGGCTTGCTCGGTTACGAGCGGCAAGTAACAGCCGTTGTTGCCTCAGGTGACCGAACCGCCCTGCTGCACAGCATTCAGGCACCCACCCTGGTCATACACGGCGATCACGATCGAATGGTGCACCCCAGCGGGGGGGAAGCCACCGCCCGGGCCATTCATGGAGCGTTGCTGCACACTGTTTCAGGCATGCGCCACCAAATTGATGCAGCCATCACGCCGCAACTACTGCAACTCATCGTTGCGCATGTGAGAGATGCAGAGCGCCAAACCTCGGTCAACGCCTAGCGCATCGCCCGTCGCAGCCATGCACTGGCCTGGTCCACCGCTATCGACAACAGCAGCATGGCCATGATGACCGTACTGGCCTCGGCATAGTGAAACAGCGACAGCTTGACATACAGCAGTTGCCCCAGACCGCCCGCACCCACAAAGCCCAGAATGGCCGCCATGCGGATATTCATCTCCCAGCGGTACAAGGTGTAGGCCAGCAATTGCGGTGCAGCACCCGGCAAGGTGCCGTATAAAAAGGCCATGGCACGGTTGCTACCCACCCTGCGCAGCGCCTGGGCAGGCGCTTTGGGTGCGTTCTCCAGCGCCTCAGCATACAGCCGGCCCAGCACTCCGCTGGTGTGTAACGCCAGCGCCAGCGCACCGGCAAAAGGCCCCAGCCCCACGGCCAGCGCAGTGATGGTGGCCCACACCAGCTCAGGCACCGATCGCAGCACGTTCAGCACCACATTCCACGGGGCACGAAATGTGGGCAAAGCCAGCAACAGCCCTGCCCCCGCCGCCAGCAAGGTGCCAACCACCGAAATCGCCAGCGTCTCCCAGATCCCCACCAGCACGGCCCACAGCCATGTGCTGCTGGTATCGGGCGGAAAGAACCCGGTGACAAAGTCACCCATGGCCGATGCGGCACTGCCCGTAAACAAGGCCAGTAAATCCATGTCCAGCAACTGCCAACTGGCCACAAAGCTCGCAGCCAAAGCCTGGCACGCCAGCACGCTGCGCCAACCCCATGCGCTGGGGCGTGCGGCAGGCTGCGCCTCCAGCGCACGGCGCAGTCCGTTAGACAGCGCATCTGCCAGCAGCACCAAAGCCATAAACACCAGCAAGATGGAACAGGCCTCACCGCCATTGAGCATCTTCATGGCCTGGTCCATGAGCTGGCCCAGACCACCCGCCCCCACAAAGCCCATCACCACGGAGGCGCGAATGGCACATTCCCATCGGTACACGGTGTAAGAGACCAGCTCTTTGGAGGCCAGTGGCAGCAAGCCATACAACAAGGCCACGGCCCGAGGGCTGCCCGTGCGCAATAAAGCGCGTGCGGGGGCTGCGTCTTCGCTCTCTAAAATTTCAGCGTAAACCTTGCCCAGCATGCCGCCATACGTCAGCCCCAGCGCCAGCACACCGGCAGCCGGGCCCAAACCAAACACACGCACAAATACCAGTGCCCACACCAGCTCTGGAATACCGCGCAAGATGGTGAGCACCAGGCGTGCCACAGGGTTTTGCGTGGCTCTTTCACGCACCGCGCTGGTTGCACAGTACGACAGCGGCACGGCCAAAATAAACGCCAGCAACATGCCGACGGTGGCAATAGCCAAAGTCTCCAGAGTAGCTTGCCACAGGTAGCCAGCAAAGTCGGCGCTGGTCTCAGGTGGCAGAAAACCCAGCAAGAAACCACCAATGACCTGCAAATTTTGCGCGTCAAACAAAGCCCCGGGTTGCACGCCTGCGCCTTGCAGCAAGGGCCACAGCACGATCACTGCAATCACTACGCCCCATACGCGGCGCGGCGCAGCGGGGTCACGCTCTGCGCCGTGTGCAACCAGCGCCAAAGGTCTGCGTTCAGACATCAGCGGCACCCATGGGCTGGCATGACCTGCCCATCCACCAAAAAACTGGGCTGGGGGTGAACGGTCTCAGCGGGCGCGGTCTCTGCCGCGTACAAAGTTTGCAGCTGGGCATCTGTGACTGCATGTGCGGGCAAGTCAAACGCAATACGGCCGTCACGAATGCCGACCAAACGGTCAAAGCAGCTGCGAGCCAGATCCACGGCGTGCAAGCTGGCAACCAAGGTGGCATTGCGGGCTTTGGCTTCCTGGACCAGCAGTTGCACGGTGTCCAGCGCCAACGTGGGGTCCAGCGCCGAGACAGGCTCGTCAGCCAAAATCAGTTGCGCTTCCTGATAGAGCACGCGGGCAATACCAATGCGCTGCAGCTGCCCGCCGGACAACTGATCGCACCGCACAAACAGCTTCTCGCCCAAATGCACGCGCTCCAGCACCTGGCGTGCACCTGCCATATCCTGGGGATAGATCAGAGAAGCCAGCGACTTCCACACCGGCCACTGCCCAAGCTTGCCCGCCAAGATTGCCGTGACCACGCGCTGACGCGCAGGAATTGGCGCAGCCTGGTGCACCGTACCGATAAGTGCACGCAGCTGGCGCAGCGCCCGTGCAGATGCCTTGGGTTGCTGGCCCAGCACCGTCATGGTGCCTGCCGTAGGCAGCAGCGCCGTGCCGATGGTGTTGAGCAGCGTGGTCTTGCCTGCGCCTGACGGGCCAATCAAAGCAATGTTTTCACCCTGCTGGGCGCGCAGCGTAATGGCGGCCAGCGCCACGTGTCCGTTGCTGTGGGTCAGCCCCACTTCTTGCAGTAAAAAGCTCATAGAACTCTCCGCCAACCATAGCTGTCAGCGCTGAAACCACCGGCATTCAATGGCCAAGCGGTTTCAAAATTGAAAACACCACCACACCAATACAACAAGCCAGCACGTGGGCTGGCTTGCGGGGGAGGCAACCGCGCAACAGGCGGTGCCGGGTGATTACTTCAGCAAGCCAGCAGCCTTGGCAGCTTCTTCGATGCCCACGTAGTTTTTAGGCTCGGTGGGAACGAACTTGGAGGCGCGTTGCAAATCCATGATGGCCTTGTCTTCAGGCTTGGAGGCATCCAGCTTCAAAAAGGCTTCGGTGAGCTTTTTGGTAATGGCGGGGTCCAGATCACCGCGCACGGTCCAGTTGTAGTCAAAGTACTCGGGCGTGGTGGCAAACACGCGCACCTTGGCGGGGTCAACCTTCTTGGTTTCCACCAGCTTGTCCCACACCGAAGTGTTGAGCACGCCTGCATCGGCCTTGCCAGCCGCTACAAAGGCCACGGTGGCATCATGCGCACCCGAATAGGCCACGTTCTTGAAGTCTTTTTCAGGATTGATGCCGGCCTTCTGAATGAAGTAGCGAGGCATCAAGGAGCCGGAAGTCGAAGAAGGCGCGCCAAAGGCAAAGGTCTTGCCCTTCAAATCTTCCAGCGTCTTGATATCGGGGTTGGCAGTAATGAAGCGCGAGGTGAACACGGCATCTTCTGCACGTTGCACGATGGGATTGGCTGTGCCCTTGGTGCGAATTTTGGCTTGCACATAGGTAAAGCCGCCCAGCCAGGCCATATCCAGCTTGCCCGTAGCCAGCGATTCCACCACGGCGGCGTAGTCGCTCACGGGGGTGAAGACCACCTTCATGCCCGTCTCTTTGGACAGGTACTCGCCCAAGGGTTTGAACTTACGCTGCAGCTCTGTCGGGGCTTCGTCAGGAATGGCCGAAACACGCAGTACTTGCTCAGCAGCAGACGCCGAGAAAGCAGTCATTGCCGAGGTCGCGGCAACAGCCAGTAGCGCCTGCTTGATGACCAAGCGGCGGGCAAAAGATGTAGTCATGAATGTTCCGTTTTAAAAGCCACCACCGGACGGAAAAGCTCGGCGGTTTAATCAGCGCCACAGCAAGCTGAGCGCCATCGGTAAAGGGCGGTACGACAGACCGCTGCGGGCAATTCTCGCACTGCGTGCAAAAAATTGAGCACCGTCAAGACATTAACCATGCCATTCAACACTGCGGAGATCTACAGCACTCTTACGCAGCGCGCTATCTCTTTCAAAGCAACTTACGCAGAGCGCACAATGCATTACATATAAAAACACACTAAGAACCACTGAAACAAAGCGTAATGCGCTCTCTTTTTCATCCATCACACACCATCTACGCACCTTCTACACACCATGGCGCATGCCATGCACACCGCACTTGGTGCACAGCAACACGCTGTGCGCACGGCATGCATCGACATTGCGGATGGCTGCTGCCGTATGGGGTAGACCCTAGTGCAAACATAGCGATATGCCTACGCACACGAGCAGGCTGTTTGTGTGACTCTTTGTACATGGGCTTTGCCCATGCGCCAGAAAGGAGACTGCGATGTTCGACAACACCACACTCCATGACATCCTCAGCGCGGTGCTGTATTACGGCAGCCCTTTGCTGATGCTGGCCGGCATTGCAGGTTTCGCCACCAGCATGACTTTGTGGGTCATCCGCAAATAAAAACATGGGCAGAGGCTGCCCCAACAACGCTGCAGTGCCTGCAGGGCTAAGCTCCCCAGGTATTGAGCGACAAGCTCCACCCCAGCCTCGCATTTCACGAGCTGGCGCTTGTGGAAAAAGCACCCCAGCGACCACTGGCAGCCGCTACACTTGACAACGGCTTGCATTCCACTGCGAATGGCAAGCCTTTTTTCCCTTTGCAGCCTGCACCTCTGTCCATGTCCTCTGTTTTCAATTTCACCTTTGTTCCCTGGTTTCGGTCTGTGGCACCTTACATCCACAAATTTCGACACCAGACCTTTGTGGTTGGCATCACGGGTGAGGCCATTGAAGCGGGCAAGCTGCAAGGCATCGTGCAAGATTTGGCGCTGATTCAAGCCATGGGCGTTCAAATCGTTCTGGTGCATGGTTTTCGGCCTCAGGTCAACGAACAATTGCGCGTGAAAGGCCAAGAGCCGCAGTACTACAACGGCGTACGCATCACAGACAGCGTTGCACTGGACTGCGCCCAGGAGGCAGCTGGTCAGCTGCGATACGAAATTGAAGCGGCTTTCAGCCAGGGCCTGCCCAACACCCCGATGGCGGGGGCGCGCGTGCGGGTCATGTCTGGCAACTTTTTGACCGCACGGCCTGTCGGCATCGTCAATGGCGTGGATTTCATGCACTCGGGCCTGGTGCGCAAGGTTGACGTGGAAGGCATTCGCCGCGCCCTGAACTCTGAGGCCATGGTGCTGCTCTCCCCGTTTGGTTTCTCTCCAACAGGCGAGGCTTTCAACCTGAGCATGGAAGAAGTGGCCACGCGTGTGGCCAGCGAGCTGAAGGCCGACAAGCTGCTGTTCTTGACCGAAGTACACGGCGTACGCACGCAGCCGCTGGAGCCGGAAGGCGAAGACAATCCCATCGATACCGAGCTGCCGCTGGCCCAAGCGCGCAAATTGCTGGCCCAGCTGCCACCACCTCAGGTGCCAACCGACACAGGCTTTTATCTGCAGCACTGTGTCCGCGCTTGCGAACATGGCGTTGAACGCAGCCACATCCTGCCGTTTGCAGTGGACGGAGCACTGCTGCTGGAAATTTACGTGCACGATGGCATTGGCACCATGGTGATTGACGAAAAGCTGGAAGAGTTGCGCGAGGCCACGATCGACGACGTGGGCGGCATCATTCAGCTGATTGAGCCTTTTGAAAACGATGGCACGCTGGTCAAACGCGACCGCACGGAAATCGAGCGGGACATCTCCAGCTACACCGTCATTGAGCACGATGGCGTGATCTTTGGCTGCGCCGCTTTGCACCTGTACCCAGAGGCCAATACCGGTGAAATGGCTGCAGTCACCGTCTCTCCCAAAGCCCAAGGCACAGGAGACGGTGAAAAACTGCTCAAACGCATCGAGCAGCGGGCCCGCAATCAAGGCCTGGATTCGTTGTTTGTGCTGACAACCCGCACCATGCACTGGTTTATCAAACGGGGCTTTCAACCCGTGAGCCCTGAATGGCTGCCCGAGGCCCGCAAAGCCAAATACAACTGGGACCGCAAGAGCCAGGTACTGGTCAAGCACCTGTAACACTCGCTTACCAGGTTACCCTCAAATATATTTAGACAGCAGTTAGCAACAAATAGCGAAATTTTCATACTCACAGATGGAATGTCGCTATGAATTTCATAATCTGAAGCCGACTAAGATACGTCCTTGGTTGCAAGCCAGCATCTGCACAAGTAACAGGCAACACCACACGCAGTGGCGCAGTGCCCCAAAGTCAGAGAATGTCGTTTGGGACCCAATGGGGGGTGCGCACTGAACGTATTGCGCCCAACAATCTGTGTCCTGCGATGACTTGTTCGCCGATGCCCGCAAGCAGCCTCGCTTCTTTTCGCGCCTTGTGCATGACTTTTGCTTGCACCAGGACTGTCCTCACACTTTTCCCATAAAGACGTAATGACTTCTTTGAACACTCAAGCCATCAGCCAAGACGTATTGGCCGAAAAATACTTGGCCGCAGGCGAGCAAACCGCAGAAGATCTTTTCCGACGTGTCTCTCAAGCTTTGGCAGACCAAGAAAAGCCTGAGCTGCGTCACGAGTGGGCAGAAAAGTTTTTCAAGAACATGCAAGCGGGCGCTATCGGCGCGGGCCGCATCATGGCGGCTGCGGGTCTGGACACCAAGGCCACACTGATCAACTGCTTCGTGCAGCCTGTGGCCGATGCCACCAACGGGTTTGACGAAAACGGCAACCCTGGCATCTACACGGCACTGTCTCAAGCTGCTGAAACCATGCGCCGAGGCGGCGGTGTGGGCTATGACTTCTCCAACCTGCGCCCCAAGGGTGCGCGGGTGAAGGGCACCAACTCGTACGCTTCAGGCCCCTGCTCTTTCATCGACGTGTTTGATGCCTCGTGCACCACCGTGGAATCGGCCGGCGCCCGTCGCGGTGCCCAGATGGGCGTCATGCGCATCGATCACCCGGATGTGCTGGACTTCATCACGGCCAAACGTCAAAAGGGCCGCTGGAACAACTTCAATGTGTCGGTGGGCGTGACCAGCGACTTCATGCAGGCCGTAGAAAACGATGGCCCGTGGGACTTGGTGCACGTTGCTACGCCCTCTGATGTCCAGATCGAAGGCGGTGCATACCAGCGCGACAATGGCCAGTGGGTGTACCGGACAACCACCGCGCGTGAGCTGTGGAATGCCATCATGAAGTCAGCCTATGACTTCGCAGAACCCGGCATTTTGTTCCTCGACAACATCAACGACGACAACAACCTGTACTACGCAGAAACCATTGCTGCCACCAACCCTTGTGGCGAGCAACCTCTGCCACCCTACGGTTGCTGCGATCTGGGCCCGATCATTCTGACGAAGTTCGTGCGCGATGCCTTCACCGCCAACGCACGCTTTGATGTCGAGGCCTTCCGCGCTGCTGTTTCTATTCAGGTGCGCATGCTGGACAACGTGCTGGATGCCACGGTCTGGCCCTTGCCAGAGCAGCACAAAGAATCGCAACAAAAGCGCCGTATTGGCGTGGGCTTCACGGGTCTGGGCGATGCACTGATCATGCTCGGCCTGAAATACAGCGGTGCTGAAGGCGTGGCCCAGGGCGAAGCCATTGCACGAGAAATGCGCGATGCGGCGTACTTGGCTTCGGTTGAACTGGCCAAGGAAAAGGGCGCGTTCCCACTATTTGACGCATACAAATACCTGCAAAGCGGGTTTACCAAACGCCTGCCCGAAGCCATTCGCGCCGAGATCAAAAAGCATGGCATTCGCAACAGCCATTTGCTGTCGATTGCCCCCACTGGCACGGTGTCATTGGCTTTTGCAGACAACGCGTCCAATGGCATCGAGCCGCCTTTCTCCTGGACCTACAACCGCAAAAAGCGCACCGCAGATGGCGGTAACGCCTACTACACGGTGGAAGACCACGCCTACCGCCTGTTCAAGGCCATGTTCGGCGAAGATGCGGCGTTGCCCGATTACTTCGTGAGCGCGCTGGAGATGAGTGCTGCTGAGCACGTCGCCATGATGCAGACCGTGCAGCCGTATATCGACACAGCCATCTCCAAGACGGTGAATATTCCTGCGGATTACCCGTTTGAAGATTTCAAAAACCTGTACATGGAAAGCTGGAAGGCTGGCCTGAAGGGCTGCGCCACCTACCGCCCCAATGACACACTGGGTGCAGTGCTTTCGGTCGATGCGCCCAAACCAGCTGAGGCAGCCAAACCAGTAACCACTAACAGCAGCAACATTGCAGCCGTGGTGGAACGCCGCCCCGAAGGTCCGCTCAATGCCGTGGTCGACAAGATCGAGTACTTCACGCACGACGGTGCACGCCGTCTGTACCTGGTCGTGAGCTTCATGAACATCGACGGTGTCGAGCGCCCTATCGAGTTCTTTATGCCTGTTGGCCAAACTGGTGAAAGCCAACAATGGATCACCGCCACCATGCGCAGTCTGTCTCTGGCGGCTCGTGGAGGCTTCCTGGACAAGGCTCTGGATGATCTGCGCAAGGTCGCCTGGGACCGCGGTCCCATCCGCTATGGCTGGATGGAAAAGGACGACGGCAGCCGCATGCCTTTGTGGCATGACAGCGAAGTGGCCCTGCTCGCTTACGCCATTCAGGCCATCATTGCCAACCGTGGTGAAGCACTGCCCACACCCAGCACGGCAGCGGCCCCTGCTCCTGCGGAAGGCAATCAGACCATCAGCGGCAAAAAATGCCCTGACTGTGGTGCCCATGCAGTGATCAAGAAAGACGGTTGCTCATTTTGTACCGCTTGTGGCTATATTGGAGCCTGCGGCTGAGGCCTTTTGCCTTAGGTCTGCTCCGTAAGCAGCTATAAAAACTGACGTTTTTACCAATGCCAGCTAGTGTTGAACTAGCTGGCATTTTTGTTTGCAGTGTGTTGCTTGCCAGTGCATTTACTGCCCTGCATGGAGCGCGCTGTGTGCACATGGCACAAGTGCTTTAGCTACAGCCAGGCATACCTGTCACTTCGATGGTTCAAGCTGTTCCAGCCTGACCAAGTCATCCTGGATGCGCAAAGCAATATCGCTCCCCGGCTCCAGCAACTGCAGCAGCGCTTGCCAATACTCCTTCGTCTTCTTCAAATCACCGCGCGCCAGCGCAGCACTGCCTGACAAAGCCAAGGCTTTGTGCTGTTGCGGGTAAAGCTGCAAGGCGTTTTCAAGCGCCAGCAGCACATCACCACTCAAATCACCGCCTTGCGCGGATGCAAGAGCATCTGCCTTGTCTGCCCATAGCCTTGCCTGGTCTTGCGCATCCATACCCTGCGCTTTGGCAACATCCACCGCCCGCTGATAGGCATCGGCCGCATCTGCAAAACGCCCCATGGTTTCGTAGGAGCGTGCCAGCATGACCCAGCCAGGTACGTTGTCTGGTTGCTCACGCAAGCGTTGCGCTAAACCATCCACCATGGCTTCCACCTGGCCTTCCATTGCGCTATGCCCCACCTCCTGGGCTTGCGCCAGTCTGGCTGCTGCCTGAGGGTCTCCTGCCTGCACATACAAAACGAGGGCTGCAACAGGTATGACCACAGCCAGCAACAAACCACTTGCGCGCGGCAACCAAGGCCTTTGCCCCCATGCCTTGGGTTGCACACGGTGGTCCAGCTCTATCAACAAACGAGATTGCAGCTCCTCCTGTGCCTGGGCCAAATCAGGTTCGCTGAGATTGCCTGCGCGGTGCTCTCGCAAAAGCTCCTGCATTTGCTCTTGATAAAGACCGCGCAATGCCTCTTCACTGCTATGTTCAAGCGGCGTTGTTTCCTTGAGCAGGCTGGGCAATAAAACAGCCAAAGTGAGCAACACCAAGAGCAGCGCACCCAACCACAAACCTTGCATGTCAGTCATGCGCTGTCCTCCTTGCTGGGGTTGTCATGCGATTGCTCCAGCCATGCTTTGGCACGTGCTTGCTCCTGCGCAGTCAAACGAGAACGCGGCACTTGGCTGCGTTGCCGCAGCGTCCGCCACAACAAAACAAAACCAACGACCAGAGCAATAAAAGGCGCACACCATAGCAGCCAGGTCGATGGCTTCCAGGGCGGGGTATACCGGACAAAAGTACCGTAGCGTTGCTCAAAAAACGCGACGACTTCAGCATCACTGCGCCCTTGCTCCAGCTGCTCTGCAATCACACGCCGCATATCTTTCGCAATAGGTGCCTGGGACTCCGCAACAGTCTGGTTTTGACAAACCACACAACGCAGTTTTGCAGCCAGTGCGGCTTCACGGGCTTCCAGATCATCAGCGGCAAAAACGCTATTGCAGGCCAAGGCTGCACACAGCGCCGCAGTCCATGAGTTCATTGAACAGCCCTCACTACAGGCATGATTTTTTCTTCCCACACTTGCTGCGTCACAGGGCCAAGGTGGCGGTAGCGCACACGCCCCTGGGCATCAATCACAAATGTTTCAGGCACCGCGTGAATGCCGAAATCCATTCCTACACGTCCATCGGCGTCCACGGCAGAGGCCACATAAGGATTACCAGCAACCCGCAGCAATGCTTGCGCCTTGCTTGACTGGTCTTTGTAGTTCAGACCGTAGATAGCGATCTGGTCTTTGCGCGACATTTCCACCAATATGGGTAATTCTTGGCGACAAGGGGCGCACCATGATGCCCAAACATTGAGCAGCCACACCTTGCCACGCAATGTTTGGGGCGTTAACCGCGCACCTTGATCGTCCAGTAGCGGCAAATCAAAAATGGGAACCGGCTGATCCAATAGCGCAGACTCCAGCGCACGCGGATCCCGCTGCAACCCCAGCCCCAGCATGACAGCCAAACCCAGGAAAACAGCCAGAGGGAGCATAAAACGCATCACCCCTCCTTTTGGGCAACCACTGTCTGTGCGCTAATGCGCACACGTGATCCGCCCATGCGAAAACGTTTATCCAGCAAGCTCAGACCAGCCCCCAGGGCCATCATGCAAGTGCCCAGCCAGATCCAATCCATAAAAGGTTTGATCTGCAGCCGCACTGTCCATGCCAGGCCTTGATCATCCAGTGGCTCTCCAAGTGCAATAAATACATCACGCGTCCAGCTGCTATCGATTGCGGCCTGGCTCAGTCCCATCGCTTGTACACGGTAGGCACGTTTTTCAGGGTACATGTCCCACGCATCCTCACCACGACTCACGCGAAAGTGCGCACGCTGCGCTTCGTAGTTAGGGCCTGAAACCGCTTGCAGACCTACAAATTCAAAGTGGTATTGCCCTGCTTGAACGCTTTGGCCTTGGGCCACGCTGGTCTCCCGCTTTGTCTCCAGTCCATTGGCCAAACTTACTGCGATGGCAAATACGCCGATACCTGCATGGGCCATTAATGTGCCCCACCAGCCCCAAGGTTGACGAAGTACACGCTGCCAACCTGCGCCTTGGCGCACAGAAGGGTGCAATCGCTGCCAAGCGTGGGCCAATGTACTCAGCACACACCACAGGCCCAGCGCCAAGCCCAGCAAGGTCGCTGGCGTAATGTGCCAGCCCCATGCACCTTGGGATAGCACCAGCACCACAATGCTGACAACAGTAAGAACCAGGGCTCCTCGCAAACGCCGCCACAGCTCTATACCCGAGCCCTGCTTCCAGCGCGCCATCGTGCCAACCCCCATCAACGCCAGCGCAGGCAGCACCAAAGGCAAAAATACCGCTTCAAAGTAAGGTGGACCGACAGAGATTTTCTCGTCACGCAGCACATCAAGTGCCAGCGGATACAGCGTTCCAATCAAGACCGCCAGCGCCGCAGCAGTAAACAGCACGTTATTTACCAGCAGCAAAGCTTCACGCGAGAGCAATGCAATTTGCCCACCGCCGCGCCCTAGTTCAGGCGCACGCCATGCGTACAGCCACAGCGAAGCGCCCACCACCGCTACGATAAAACACAAGATGAACAGGCCACGCCCGGGGTCAACCGCAAATGCATGCACGGACGTCAGCACGCCAGAGCGCACCAAGAACGTCCCCATCAGGCACAGTGAAAAAGCACAAATAGCCAGCAATGCAGACCAGCTGCGAAACGCGCCGCGCTGATCCGTCACGATCAAGGAGTGCAGCAATGCCGTACCGACCAGCCAAGGCATGAAGGAAGCGTTTTCCACCGGATCCCAGAACCACCAGCCGCCCCACCCCAGCACGTAATACGCCCAAGCACTGCCCAGCAAGATGCCAAGCGTCAGAAAACCCCAGGCGGCAAGCGTCCAGGAGCGCGACCAACGCGCCCATGCGGCACCCAACTCACCTGATATCAGCGCGGCCAAGGCAAACGCAAAGGGCACAGCAAATCCGACATAGCCCATGTACAGCAATGGCGGATGAAAAACCATGCCAGGGTCCTGGAGCAATGGATTCAGGTCTTTACCTTCCAACGCTGCCGGCACCAACCGCAAAAAAGGATTCGATAGAAACAACAAAAACAGCAGCAAGCCTACGCTGACCCAGCCCAGCACCGCGAGGACACGTGCCACAAAATCGGCAGGCAATGCGCGGCTGCACAACGCTACGGCTACGCTCCAGCCAGCCAGCAGCAATTGCCACAGCAGCATGGAGCCCTCATGCCCCCCCCAAAACGCCGCCAGTTTGTAGATAGCAGGAAGGTCACTGTGCGAGTTGGCAGCCACGTACAGGACCGAATAGTCACCCACCCAAAAGCACCAGATCAAAATGCCAGTCGCTAATAAAGACAGCAAACACTGCAGCATGGCTGCCGGCCGCGCCAAACGCACCCATGCGGCAATGCCCAACTGTGCGCCAATCAACGGCAACGTGGCCTGTATAACGGCAACAACCAAGGCCAATACCAGCGCAAATACACCCAGTTCAGCGATCATGGCAAAGCCTTTTTGGCACGAGCAGCCTCTTCAAGTGCCTTTGCTGCTTCTGGAGGCATATAGTTTTCGTCGTGCTTGGCCAGTACTTCTGTCGCTTCAAAGATACCGGAGTCGTGCAATTTTCCAGCGACCACAACGCCCTTGCCCTCTCGAAACAAATCAGGCAGAAGTCCCTTGTACTGCACGGCCACACGCTGTACTTCATCCGTGACTTGAAATTGAACTTGCAGTCCATCTACAGAGCGCTGGATTGATCCTTTTTCCACCAGCCCCCCCACGCGAAATGCTGCCCCTTTCGGTGCCTCGCCCGCATGAACTTGGCTGGGGCTATAGAAAAACATGACGTTGGCGTCCAGTGCACGCAGTACCAACGTAACCGCTAGCCCCACCAAAGCAACCCCGGCCAACACCCACATCATTCGTTTTTTGCGAGGCTTCATAGCAAGTCTTTCTTTTTCTGAACAGCGTGCGCCTGGCGCCAGCGTAGCCACAGCGAGATAACCTCTGCAACAAGCAGCACAGCGCTGAGGCCGTAGGCCAGCGCTATATAAAAATCATGTGTATGCATCAGAGTTGCTCCTCTGCAGCACGCTCGCGAATCAAGCAACGGGTGCGCACCAAGCACACTGCCAACGTATAAGTCCAGCACGCCAGTGCCATAAGTAGCATGCCAGCAAGCATGGTGTGAGTCATGCTTGGAGCAGCATCCATACGAATAGAGGCCCCTTGGTGCAAAGTGCTCCACCACTGCACGGAGAAATAGATGATGGGTACGTTCACAACGCCAGCCAGTAAAACGATAGCGCCAGCGCTATCTGCCCGACTCGTATCCTCAATAGCGGATACCACAGCGATATAGCCCAGATAGAGAAAAAGCAAAATTAACTCTGATGTCAACCGCGCATCCCACACCCACCAAGCGCCCCAGGTAGGTTTTCCCCAAGCGGCGCCCGTCCACAAAGCAATCACTGTGAACAGCGCCCCTGTGGGCACCAATGCGCGTGCCAGCATGGGTGACAGTCGGGTGTGATAGATCAAACCAAGACCTGCATGCACAGCGGCTACCACATAGATAAACATAGACATCCACGCAGCCGGCACATGCAAAAATATGATGCGGTAAACCTCGCCTTGCTGATGATCTGTGGGCGCCAGTGCAAATCCAGTCCACAAGCCCGCAGCAGTCAGAACCACGGTCAAGGCTGCCAACCAAGGCCACAGGCGGCCCGCCCATACATCGAACACGGATGGGGCAGCCAGTTGACGCCAACGAAAATCAACCGCTGCAGAAGTTGTACTGGCAAGGATGGGATCAGAGGGCTTCATATCATTCCAACGCTAAACGCAGCGCTGCAGCCACAGCCCACGGGCCAATCAGAACTGCCAGGCACAAAAATGCACCCAGCAAATTTAATGAGGGAGCAGCGGGCAGACCCAGCGAAGCCTGCACAACCGCATGGCTGCCAAATATCAAAACAGGTATAGACAGGGGAAGCGCGATCAAGGCTAGCAACAGTTGTCCGCGCACACCTAAAGTTAAAGCAGCGCCAAATGCGGCCAAGAGGCACAAGCTCGGTGTTCCCAGCACCAATGACAGCAGCAAAACGACAATGACCTCAGTGTCCATGCCGTATTGCCACCCAAGCAGTGGCGTGGCCAGGAGCACGGGTCCAACACCCACCAACCACTGTGCAGCGGTCTTCAGTCCCACCAAAAGTGGCAGTGGTGCAGCAGCCAGCATCCATTGCTCCAGTGTTCCATCGGCATGATCGCTTTCAAACAACCGATGCTGGCTCAGCAGCACCGCAAGCAAAGCCGCTATCCAGATCACACCTGGCGCTATCTGACGCAGCAAAATGCTGTCAGGCCCCAAGGCCAGAGGCAGCAGGCTACCCACCATGATGAAAAATATCAAACCACTCAGAGCATCTGCGGGACGGCGGATGGCGAGACACAGCTCTCGTGCGACGACCGCAATCAACATGCAACGCCCTGGGTTGGGATTGGCAATGCTGCCGCGCTTAGATCCAGGACCAGGGTAGGAGTGCTAGATAAAGTGATCCCACGGTGCGTTGCCACAATGGCCATCCCTCCTGCTGTGGCATGGGCCTCTAATATCTGAGCCAAAAGAATTTCTCCGTTGCAGTCCAAGGCACTGTCCGGCTCATCCAATAACCAAAGCGGCCTTTCACTCAGCATGATGCGGGCAATCGCCAAACGTCTGCGCTGCCCTTGTGACAAACGGCCAAATGGCTGATGAGCCCATTCACACATGCCCAGTTGCCCAAGCACTGCAGACACTTTATGTGGCTGCCAAGGGACATTCAGAAGGTTCAGTGCGAAACGTAAGTTCTCCATCCCCGTCAAGGCATCGCTCATGCCGCACTGGTGCCCCAGATAGGACAAATGCTGCAGGTAAACAGCGCTGCGCACCTGCACCTCACGTCCACACCATGACAACTGCCCAGCACGCCAAGGCAACAATCCAGCCAAACTGCGCAACAACGTACTTTTCCCTGCGCCATTGCTACCTTTGAGCAGCAATACCTGACCGGCATTGAGCATTAGATCAACATGTCGCAGCAGCACTCGGCCACCACGGATACATCCAAAGCCTGCAAGCTGCAGGCTTTGGGGCGCACAGTCCTCACGCACCATGAAACTACGGCTTGCTAACTACAGCTGAGAACGGGACATTCTGACCAGGGCTATCACTAGGACCTTGCCCCGCAGGAATATGCGGCAGATTGTGGGCAATGCCCTTGTGACAATCAATACACGTCTTTTCTTTGTTCGCCAGATACGTGGAGTGCATGTTCTGTGCACGCAAACTTTGTCGCGTGAAGTCCATCGAGTCATAGTTGTGGCAGTTACGGCACTCCAGCGAATCGTTAGCCTTGAAACGTGACCATTCATGCTGCGCCAACTCCAAACGTTTGGCCTCAAATTTTTCTGGCGTATCTACCGTACCAAAGATCTTTCCCCAGACTTCTTTGGAAGCCTGCATCTTGCGAGCCATCTTGTCAGTCCAGTTATGCGGTACATGGCAATCCGAGCAGATTGCACGCACACCAGAGCGGTTGGTGTAGTGAATGGTACTTTGTAGCTCCGCAAATACGTTGTCGCGCATTTCATGGCAGCTGGTACAGAACTTCTCGGTGTTCGTAACTTCCATGGCTGTATTGAAGGCCCCCCAAAACAGGATGCCCGCAATAAAACCACCAATGGTTAAGAACCCAAGACTGAAGTGCACGCTGGGGCGACGAATCACACCCCAGTAGCGCTTAAGTAGATTCAGCATGATGGAAGCCTTACGTCAATGTTTTTTTGAAGAATTCGCGGGATCTTTTAATGCCTTCAGGATCACGCTATCCACGTCCTGAAATGTGTTCCCAACCAATGGCCTCACATTATCCTGGCCGACATGACACTGCACGCAGAAGTAACGGCGCGTGGAAATCTGCCCCAACGTGTTGCCATCGCGATCCTGGTAGTGCGTAATCGACACTGGAATTGCCTGCGAAATCTCTGCCTTGGAGCGGGAGTGGCAATCCATGCATTTGTTGAAATTCTTGTCGATTTGGTAGCCATCAATCCTGTGCGGAATCACTGGCGGTTGCTGCGGGTAGTTGCGTGTACGGCGCACATCATCATTGATTGCGTTTCCAAGCACAGGAGGCTTAGGCGCCTCCAGCAAGGGTGCTGTGCCCCGCATTTTGTCGTACAACGGCTCTGCGGACACTGTGGCAGATACCGCACCGATGCAAAGCATCAATGCAATGGCCAGTTTGTGAATAAGTTTCATGGTGGGCCTCTTTGCTTTTAGACCTTGGTCAGTTTCACTGCACACTTCTTGAAGTCAGTTTGCAGGGAAATCGGGTCAGTCGCATCCAGCGTGACCTTGTTGATCAATTGGCTCGCATCAAACCACGGCACATAGACCAGACCACGTGGTGGCTTGTTGCGACCGCGCGTCTCCACGCGCGAGCGAATAAAGCCACGACGTGAAGCAATCTCAACTTCGCTTCCCCGACGCATGCCAAGCTCTTTGGCATCTTCTGGGTGCATGTAGCACAGCGCATGAGGCACTGCGCGGTGCAGCTCAGGGACACGGCGTGTCATCGACCCTGAGTGCCAGTGCTCCAGCACCCGTCCGGTCGACAACCAGAATGGGAATTCCTTATCTGGAGCTTCTGCGGCAGGTTCATAGGGCAAGCCAAAGATGATGGCTTTTCCGTCACTATGTCCGTAGAAGTCAAAACCGCTTCCAGCCTTGACGTATGGATCAGCCCCCTCTCGATAGCGCCATTTGGTTTCTTTTCCATTCACAACAGGCCAACGCATGCCACGGACTTGGTGATAAACATCGAATGGCGCTAGATCGTGACCATGCCCTCGGCCAAACGTCGCGTACTCTTCAAACAGTCCTTTTTGCGGATAGAAGCCAAAAAAGTCAGCCTCGTGATTTTTATAGCCTTCTTCAATATCTGTAACGGGGAATTTATCAACCTGACCATTGCGGTACAGCACATCAAACATGGTCTTACCGCGGTATTGCGGGGCCTTAGCCAGCAACTCTTCTGGCCACACCTCTTCAATTTTGAAGCGCTTGGAAAACTCCATCAGTTGCCACAGGTCAGAACGTGCTTCGCCTGGAGCCTGCACCAATTGATGCCAGAAATGCGTGCGGCGCTCTGCATTGCCATACGCACCTTCTTTCTCCACCCACATTGCAGTGGGCAAAATCAAATCCGCCGCTACAGCTGTCACTGTGGGGTAGGCATCAGAGACCACAATAAAGTTATCTGGATTGCGATAACCGGGGTAGCCCTCTTCCACCATATTGGCGGATGCCTGCATATTGTTGGTCACCATGACCCAGTACGCATTGAGCTTGCTGTCCTTGAGCATGCGGTGCTGTTGCACTGCATGGTAGCCAGGCTTATCAGGAATAGTGCCCTCTGGCAGCTTCCATATTTGCTCGGCAATTTTTCTGTGCTTGGGATTGGTTACGACCATGTCCGCAGGCAAACGATGCGAAAAAGTTCCTACTTCTCGCGCCGTTCCGCATGCCGATGGTTGGCCTGTGAGCGAAAACGGACTGTTGCCCGGCGTCGCAATTTTTCCTGTCAACAAGTGAATGTTGTAGACCATATTGTTGGCCCAGACACCGCGTGTATGCTGGTTAAACCCCATGGTCCAGAACGACACAACCTTGCGCTTTGGATCGGCGTACAGCTCCGCCAGTTCTTTGAGTCGATTGGCCGGCACTCCCGTCAGCTTGGTGGTGTACTCCAAGGTATAGGTTGAGACGAACTTGGCGAACTCGTCAAAATTCATTTCCTGAGAGCCACCCGGATCTGCTGCGTTTTTGGCAGCTTTTTGCAAAGGATGCTCGGGCCGCAGTCCATATCCAATGTCGGTATTTCCACGGCGGAAATTACAGTGCTTGGACACAAAATCCTGATTGACACGCCCAGTAGTAATGATGTGATTGGCAATGTAGTTCAGTATGGCCAAATCGGTCTGAGGCTTGAAGGTCAGCTCAATATCAGCCAACTCATACGAGCGATGCTCAAAAGTGGAAAGAACCGCCACCTTCACATGGGATGCACTCAAGCGACGGTCAGTCACACGTGTCCACAACACAGGGTGCATCTCTGCCATGTTTGAGCCCCAAAGCACAAAAGTGTCTGTGGCTTCAATGTCGTCATAGCAACCCATGGGCTCATCCATGCCGAACGTCCGCATGAACCCTGCCACCGCAGAAGCCATACAGTGCCGTGCATTCGGGTCAATGTTATTGGTTCGGAAACCTGCCTTGAAAAGTTTGGACGCGGCATAGCCCTCCCACACCGTCCATTGCCCCGAGCCAAACATGCCTACACCGGAGGGGCCCTTTTCTTTGAGCACTTTCTTGAACTTATCGGCCATCACATCAAAGGCGGTATCCCAGCTGACATGCTGAAATTCACCATCCTTGGCGTACTTGCCGTTCTTCATCCGCAGCAACGGCTGCTTCAGTCGGTCCTCGCCATACATGATTTTGGAAAGAAAGTAACCTTTAACGCAATTGAGCCCACGGTTCACCTCGGCCAGAGCGTCACCTTGTGTAGCCACTACACGATCATCCTTTACGGCGACCATCACCCCACAGCCTGTTCCGCAAAAACGGCAGGGCGCCTTGGACCATTTCATGGAGCCATTCGCGCCAGCTCCTTTTTCTTCCGACACGGCATAAATAGGAATACCAGCTACAGCTCCTGCTGCTGCTGCTGCTGACTGTCGAACAAAATCGCGACGGGTACTGGTCATAAAGTGACTCCCTCGTTGAGTGAATGCAGGGGCTCGGTGTGCTGGTACACCAAGGAAACATTAATTACGCCGGCAATCTGTCGAATCAATGCCACTTGATCCATGATGAACGCCGCGCTGGGGCCTTCTAAAGTGATCACCAATTTCCCATTGGGATGGGTTCCATGCACGTGCGCCGTTTCTACAGTGGCCATGGACTGCGCCACCTGCTCTACCGCCGCTGGAAGCACATGAATCACCAAACTGGCGATGTGAAGTTCCTCGTTCATAGAGTCACCTCTTCTTACGCGTGTGGCGGCCCAGCGAACATTTGGTAGAACCAAACGATGAAGCCATACGCAGCAATAAGCAACCCAGCAAGCACGGGCGCCATTACCACTGTCAGAAACGCAAAACTGCGCAACTCTTCAGATGCTGAATCGTGAGATTTTTTATCAGGCATAGCTACCTTTCTTGGTGATTTCTCACCGCTTTCATCTGAGCTTCAAAAATTGAGACAAGTCGCCCCAACCCTGAACTGCCGACGTTTATTTATTCAATTACTCTATGCGTAGATCAGAACTCGGCTTTTGTTTCATGTCAAATCGATATTCAAATGATCGTAAAAGACTCAAGTACTAAAAAAAATTAACAAAAACACCATCAATCACTTGATGAAAAAAGAATTTCATTAGATTTAAAAAATAAAAAGGTAATCGATCACGCAAAGAGATTGACATAAATCAAATCAAAGACATCTAGCAACCAAAAAACTATAGAAATATCTATTCTGCATAGATGTTCAGTTATTTCGGTTTATTCTGAAAAATGTCGCCACTCATGCAAATTCAAGAGCCCACAGACAACAGAAAAAAAAGTTCTCCCTCTTGGACTGCTTTTCTGGAGCTAGGCTTCAGGCCACTTTACCTGGCTGCATGCGCTTGGGCTGTCGTAGCGATTGGGCTGTGGGTTTTCTTACCCAGCTCAATCTCAGCGCCCCTCCCCCCGGTTTATTGGCATGCACATGAAATGCTGTGGGGATTTGTTGGCACCGTGGCAATTGGATTCCTTCTTACAGCCACTAACAACTGGACAGGGGCCAACCCCCTTCATGGACGCGCGCTGGGTTGCTTATTATTTTTGTGGATCATTGCCAGGGTTTCACTGCTACTGCCCTACCAAGCATCACTGCTCATCGCACTCATAGCCAACGTACTTTTTTACACTACGGCGGCCTTGGCCGTAGCTCGTTGCGTTTTACAAAAAAGAAATCCCCAGAACTATGGATTTCCGTTGCTCATTTTGGTCATGGGCGCAAGCAGTGCCGCTTATTTATGGCAGTTTTATCAAGGCACCGACCACTCTTTAGTGCTGCAACAGTACGCAACTGGCATGCTCTGCATGGCGAGCATTACGACGCTTTTGGCGCGGCGCGTCATTCCATTCTTTGCCAGCCGTGCTGTTGAAGGCCTGGATATCAACCGCCACACACTCACAGGTCAATGGCAAACCGGATTCAGTGCCTTAGCCATCTTGTGCTGGATCTTCAATTGGCCACTAGGCGCTGGGATCTTTCTGTGCGGTGCTGGAGTGATTGCCCTGTGGCATCTGTTTGCATGGCGCCCTTGGGCTGTCCGCAAACATCCCTTGTTGTGGATTCTTTATGCTGGCTATGCCGGTCTTGCGCTAGGTTTATTGAGTACTGCCGCATATTGCTTCGGCTGGATTGCTACTTTTGCCATACCCATGCACGCCTTGGCTGTCATGGGTTTTTCGATCTTGATCATGGGCATGATCACTCGAACAGCTTTGGGACATCTGGGTCTTGCCTTGCGCCCCAATCGGCATATTTTGTACTGCTACGCAATGGTGCTGGGGGCTGCCATCTTGCGCTTAGCAGCGTTCATCGATCACCGTTTTACAACCCCACTTATCCATATCAGTGCGGCCCTGTGGATGCTGGCTTTTGCCATCTACATCTACCACTTCTTTCCTCTTTTGATCAGACCACGGGCTGATGCGCCTTCAGGAAAACCTGTTGCGCTGAAACGCGCCCCATAGCGCTCTTGCAACGACATCATGCGCCTTACCGCTCTTACCGATTACTCGCTTCGCGTGCTGATGTTTGCAGGCGTGCACCAAGACAGGCTTTGCACGCTCAGCGAAATCGCACAAAGCTATGCCATTTCGCACTCGCACTTAATGAAAGTCTCACAGCTGCTGGCACAAAACGGATGGATCACAACTGCGCGAGGGAAAAATGGAGGCCTGCGCCTGAGCAAACGTCCGTCAGAAATTAACTTGGGGCAAGTTATACGCAGCATTGAACCTGACTTTGCACTTGTGGAGTGTTTAGGCACCAACAACCAATGCCAATTGAATGGCAGTTGCACTCTCACTAGCATCCTACAAGGTGCGCTCAGGGCTTTTTGGCAGCACCTAGACTGCTACACGCTGGCCGATGCAATCTCCAGCGGCTCCTGGACTAACTTGGCCCCGCTACAACCGGCCAGATGTGCTGAGGCCCACACAGCAGATCGACAGCACGTGAAATTGCCTCAGCTTACCGAGCAAAAAAAGAGTGCCAGCACAAGAATACCCATCCACCCGGACCGCAGTCACCAGCAGCAAGAAGCCGAAGACATCGCTTAAAAGACAGTCTGCGCAAATGCATAAGTGCTCGAGGGCACCACAACCCACAAAAACTTATGCAGGTCGCCCAGCTATTGCGCGCCTAGAGACTCGGTTGAACGCACCAGCAAGAGACTAATTGAGGTGCAGCCGGCAGCTTCAGAAACGAAAAAAGGGTCTAGCATTTTTCAATGCTAGACCCTTGATATCGTGGTCGGAGCGGCGGGATTCGAACTCGCGACCCTCTGCTCCCAAAGCAGATGCGCTACCAGGCTGCGCTACGCTCCGACAAGCTCAAAGTATAACCCAAATTTGAGGAGCGATTTTCAAATAGGTCCGATCAACTCCATCATCCTCAGATGCAGCCACTCATTGCATGAACTGGCGCACAATGACCAAGGCACCTGAACTGGTGCTTTCTTTCATTCAACGTGCAATCAAGCCTTCGTGCTGCGTGCAGCCTTTGAACCACCATGACACAAGCTCCTGATACCACCACCACTGTCGCACCTCGCCTCACCTCGCTGTCTCATGGCGGTGGCTGTGGTTGCAAGATTGCCCCTGGTGTATTGGCCAAACTGATTGGCCAAAGCACTTTGCCCAAACAGTTCTTCCCCGACCTTCTGGTGGGCACCGAAACTGCCGACGATGCAGCGGTCTACCGCATCAACGACGAGCAAGCGATTGTCGCAACCACCGATTTTTTCATGCCCATCGTGGATGATCCGCGAGACTTCGGCCGCATTGCTGCAACCAATGCCTTGAGTGATATCTACGCCATGGGTGGCACACCTTTGATGGCACTGGCCATCGTGGGCATGCCAATTAACGTGCTCCCCCACGAAACCATCGCAGCCATCTTGGAAGGTGGTGCATCCATTTGCCAAGAAGCGGGCATTCCCCTGGCCGGTGGTCACTCCATCGACTCGGTCGAGCCTATTTATGGTTTGGTGGGCATTGGTATCGTCAACCCCAAGCATATGAAGCGCAATGCAGATGCCAAGGCTGGCGACGTACTGATACTGGGCAAACCGCTGGGTGTCGGTATTTACTCTGCAGCGCTCAAAAAGAATCTGCTGGACGAGGCCGGTTACCAGGCCATGGTGTCCGCCACCACCCAGCTCAACCGCCCAGGTGTCGATCTGTCCAAACTGGACGGTGTACACGCCCTGACGGATGTCACCGGCTTTGGCCTGCTGGGCCACAGCCTGGAGCTGGCGCGCGGTGCCAAGCTGGCCGCGCACATTGATGCCGACGCCCTGCCCGTCCTGCCAGGAGTGATGGCGCTGGCTGAGCAAGGCATCTTCACCGGTGCATCGGGGCGCAACTGGGCTTCGTATGGTGATGCCGTGCGCTTAGATGCAGGCATTACCGATGTGCAACGGGCTTTGCTGACCGACCCCCAGACCTCAGGCGGCCTGCTGGTATCTTGCACGCCGGAGAGTGCGCAGCAAGTGCTGGAGATTTTCCGCAGCAATGGTTTTGCCAACGCTGCCGTCATTGGCCACATGGCAGCCGGCGAACCACAGGTACACGTCGCCTAAGCCAGCCGGCTCCAATAAAAAGGCCCTTGGCTAAACCGCCAAGGGCCTTTTTTATATGCAGCTTATTCCTGCAAGTACTTGCCCACGCTTTGGCTCTTAGGCAAGTGATTTGTACTTCATCCAATGGCTGGCTTGCTCCACAGCATAAGCCACAGCATTTTCTGCTGACGCAAAAACAGGCTTGAAAGTAAAAAGACGTTGATAGCGCGCAGCGCCTTCACCGCTGTCGATGCTCAGCTGAGACACAAAGCCTGCACCTTGTGATTGCTGAGCGCGTGGCACAAACGTGAAGCGATCCATGGTGATGGCGCTGGGATGTGCAGAGTGCATAAAAAAAGCCTTTTGAATTTGGCGACTCAGCGCCAAAACACTACCGTCGCTCTCGGTAGTGCTATGTGTTGATTTTCTGATTCTCAACATTCAGCATAAATGGTGGTCATGTCTTTTTGATGACAACAAAAAGAGAGCACCCTAGGAAATGACTGCTTCAAAATATATAGCAGACCATACTGAAATTCAGTATTCATAAGCGTCAGCCGCTCTTGAAACTGATTCACCTTGCTGGTTAGCTTCAATTTTCAGACAGATTTTCTGTCGTCTCCGCCACTTTAGCTGCAGGTGCACTAGCACCTTCTTTCCCAAAAACACTGCGGCAGTTGACCAGCCAGTCATTGAGCGCTTCTGCCAGTGCATCCGAAGGTTGCAGCAATTGCGGCCAGCGGCGCATGCAGGTTTCCACACTGCTTTCCACCTGCCATAGCGCTTCTTTGTTGATCAGTACCAGCTCAGCCATGCTGGAGGGGTCTTCCTCAAACATCTTCAACCAATCTGCCTGCTGACGCGGGTGCGAGCCAGATTCCGCCAAAGACTTCTCCAAGGCTTGCATACGCAAATCCACATACACAGCCGCCCGCCCACTGGCAAGCGTTTGCCATTTCTCCGGGAATTTGCGTTTACATGCGGCCCAGTGCTGCATCACCGCCGCCAGCATTGCAACCACTTGCCGTACCTGCGCCGTCGAGTGCGCAGGCGCCATCTGCTGCGCGCTGTCCGCTGACTGCTCTTGCGATAGCAATGCATGCACATGCTGTGTCAGCCGGTGGTCAAAGCGACTGTGGTTCATGCGCAGCACCAGCGAAAGGCGTTGCGCAGGCATGTCGCTGAACTTGCCGTAAAAGGCCGAGACCACCTCGGCCAGCATCAAAATGCGCCCCCACAGCGAAATGGCATCACCTCTGGTATGGCCCGGGTAGCCACTGCCATCCAAGCGCTCATGGTGCTCCAGCACCGCATCCTCGGCGCGACGGGAGTAGCTCTTGGTGGACTGCACCACCAGCATGGCCGTAATCGAGTGCACCGCCAATTGCTTGCGCTCACTCAGCGTCAGTTTGTGCTGCACGTTCTCCCAGCCCGGTGGCATGTACAGCATGCCGATATCGTGCAGCAAGGCTGCCGCTGCAAGCTCTGCGCAATCTTCCTGCGACATCTCTTCTTGCACCGCCAAACTCACGGCCACCATCATCATCAAAATGCTGTGCTCGAACAATTGCGGCAGTTGGTGGCGCATCACCGTCATCTTGAAACTGGCGCGCTGCGGCCACTTCATGTGCTGCACAACCTGCACCAGCCGAAGGTGCTTGTCACCCAGCCACTGCACCAGTTGCTGCCCCAGCAAAGAACTGTCGGACAACCGCTGTACTTGCGCTGCAATGCAGTGCACATTAACCGCATCACTGGTGGTGAGCTGGTCGTCCACTTCACCTGCCAACCTGTGTTGAATCAGCCGCTCATACAAGCGGCTATCAATGCGCACGCCTTTGTCCAGCAGCTTGATGCCGCCTTCCGAATAAATAGCACTTTCGGCGACCACCACTTGGCTATCTGCCATTTGCGTCACGGCACGCAGGTAATGCGCATCGTTAGACAGCGCCGATGGATCCAAAGGTGTTTCACTGTCGCCAGTGGTGGGCAGGTTCATGCGATACGAGCAATTTGTTTAAGTCGATAGTAACGACAGAACGCACACAAAACAAAAACCCGCCATAAGGCGGGTTTGACACAGATTGACAGCTACGCCAAAGGTCACTGCAAAAGCGGCACCCCGGTTTTGGACTGAATCTCCTGCAGCGTCACGCCCGGAGCCAGCTCAATCAGCTTGAGGCCTTCAGGCGTCACATCCATCACACCCAGATCAGTGATGATGCGATCGACCACCCCGACACCCGTCAGTGGCAGCGTGCACTGGGGCAGAATTTTCAGATCGGTCGTGCCATCTTTCTTCTTGGCCACATGCTCCATCAGCACAATCACGCGCTTGACGCCCGCGACCAAGTCCATCGCCCCGCCCATGCCCTTGACCATCTTGCCGGGAATCATCCAGTTCGCCAGATCGCCCTTTTCAGAGACCTGCATGGCACCCAGAATGGACAGGTTGATCTTGCCGCCGCGAATCATCGCAAACGACTGGTCAGAGCCAAAAATGGCCGAGCCGGGAATGGTCGTAACGGTCTGCTTGCCCGCGTTGATCAAGTCGGCATCCACTTGGTCTTCAGTCGGAAAAGGGCCAATGCCCAGCATGCCGTTTTCCGATTGCAGCCAGACCTCTTTATCCCCGGTGTGATTGGCCACCAACGTGGGAATGCCAATGCCCAGGTTCACATAAAAACCATCTTCGAGTTCTTGGGCCGCGCGCGCGGCCATTTGGTCTTGGGTCCACGGCATGGTCAGGCTCCTGCTTTTTCAGTCTTGGTTTCAGTGATGGTGCGTTTTTCAATGCGCTTTTCTGGGGTGGCGTTGTGAACGATGCGGTTCACATAGATGCCCGGCAGATGAATATCATCTGGTGCAATGTCGCCCACCTCCACCAGCTCTTCCACTTCCACAATGCAGACCTTGCCGCAGGTGGCCGCTGCCGGGTTGAAGTTGCGTGCCGTCAACCGAAACTGCAGGTTGCCACTCTTGTCCGCACGCCAGGCTTTAACCAGTGACACATCGGCCACGATGGCGCGCTCCATCACATAGGTTTCACCATCAAACTCGCGCAGCTCTTTGCCTTCAGCCACCAGCGTGCCCACACCAGTCTTGGTGAAAAAGGCCGGAATACCGGCACCGCCAGCGCGCATCTTTTCGGCCAGCGTGCCTTGCGGCGTAAATTCCAGCTCCAACTCGCCCGCCAGGTACTGACGCTCAAACTCTTTGTTCTCGCCCACGTAGCTGGCAACCATCTTTTTGATCTGGCGCGTTTCCAGCAACTTGCCAAGACCAAACCCATCCACCCCGGCGTTGTTCGACACCACCGTCAAATTTTTCACTCCGCTGTCGCGCAGTGCATCAATCAAGGCTTCTGGAATGCCGCACAGGCCAAAGCCACCTACCGCCAGCAATTGCTCATCGGCCACTACGCCCTGCAAGGCTGCGGCCGCAGAGGGATAAATCTTTTTCACATCGTCTCCTTGTTGTCTAAGCACGCTTCAAAGATACTACGTAACCACGTACGTAGTTTTTCCTAAAGTGTTGCACCATGAATCTGGATCACCGTTTGGCTTTCGACTTGGCCCCTGTGGGGCTGGTGATCTCTCGCAACCGCATCATGGTCGATTGCAATCAGCGCGTCTGCGAAATGTTCACCACCTCGCGCGAGCTCTTGCTGGGCCAGTCATTTCAAATACTTTACCCCTCTGCCGACGAGTACGAGCGCCTGGGCGCACGCATGGCTCCCATTCTGAATGCCAAGGGCACGTATTCAGACAACCGGATCATGAAGCGGGCCACAGGCGAGACGTTCTGGTGCCACGTCAGCGGCCGCGCTTTGGACCGTTTGAACCCGCACGCTGAAGGCATATGGAGCTTTGAAGACCTGAGCGAGCAACGCCCTGTCAAAGCCACACTCACAGGCCGCGAGCGTGAAGTGGCCGCCAGATTGCTGGAAGGACTGACCTCCAAAGAAATCGGTCGCACCTTAGGCATCAGCCATCGCACCGTAGAAATCTACCGCGCACGCCTGATGCGCAAATACGATGCCAGCACCACCGCTGATCTGGTGCACAAACTGGTCTCCGCTACCTGAAAGCGCCACAGCACCGTTGATCACTTTGTGAGGCGTTGCGCTATATCTGCGAATTGCTCTGACACTCGCAGTAGCATGAGAGTGCGCAGAATGTCTGCACGAAAACCCCCGATATCGTGCGCAAAGCCTTAATCGGCGCGATTCTTAAAATCAATCAATCAATAATTATTTTTGATAGTTTTTGATTAAGAATAACTACACCTCTTGATTTGCACACGCAGTCAGTAAAGCGGACAGCCTTACTGCGTAGCCCTTCCAGTCTGTCCCTCCATCAAAAGGAAGCTTGCGATGAACCGCCTCACGACCGCAGCCGGCGCACCGGTACCCAACAATCAGGACTCTCTGACCGCAGGCCCTCGTGGCCCCATGCTGCTGCAAGATTTGTGGCATCTGGAAAAACTGGCGCACTTTCACCGCGAAGTGATTCCAGAGCGTCGCATGCACGCCAAAGGCTCTGGTGCTTTCGGCACCTTCACAGTCACTGGTGACATCACCCAGTACACCCGAGCCAAGCTGTTCTCTGAGATTGGCAAGAAGACAGAGCTGTTTGCACGCTTTTCCACCGTTGCAGGTGAACGCGGCGCAGCAGATGCCGAGCGCGATATTCGCGGCTTCGCAGTCAAGCTGTACACAGAAGAAGGCAACTGGGATCTGGTGGGCAACAACACCCCCGTCTTCTTTTTCCGCGATCCGCTCAAATTCCCTGACCTGAACAAGGCCGTCAAGCGCGATCCATACACCAACATGCGCTCGGCCGAAAACAATTGGGACTTCTGGACAGGCCTGCCCGAAGCGCTGCACCAGATCACCATCGTGATGAGCGACCGCGGCATTCCCACGGGCTACCGCCACATGCATGGTTTTGGCTCACACACATATTCCTTGATCAACAAGGATGGCCTGCGCCACTACGTGAAGTTCCACTGGCGCTGCCAGCAAGGCATTCAAAACCTGAGCGATGCAGAAGCTGCCGCTGTGGTTGCCGGCGACCGTGAATCTTCGCAGCGCGACTTGCTGGAAGCGATTGACCGGGGTGACTTCCCCAAGTGGACGCTGTGCGTGCAAATCATGACCGAAGAGCAAGCGCAAACCTACCGCTTCCACCCCTTCGATCTGACCAAGGTATGGAGCAAGAAGGACTTTCCGCTGATTGAAGTGGGTGTTATGGAGCTCAATCGCAATTCCGACAACTACTACGCAGACGTAGAGCAATCAGCGTTCGCACCCTCCAACCTGGTACCCGGCATTGGCCCTTCACCAGACCGTATGCTGCAATCGCGCCTGTTCTCGTACGCAGATGCAGCGCGCTACCGTTTGGGGGTGAACCACCACCAGATCCCCGTGAATGCGCCCCGCTGCCCTGTCAACCAGTACCACCGCGATGGCGCCATGCGCGTAGATGGCAACTTTGGTCGCACCATTGCCTATGAACCCAACACCAAGGGCGCATGGAAAGAGCAGCCCGAGTACGCTGAGCCAGTAGAGAAACTGTACGGTGACGTGGCTCGCTGGGATTACCGTGAAGACGACAGCGACTACTTTACCCAGCCGGGCGACCTGTTCCGCCTGATGACGCCGGAGAAGCAACAATTGCTGTTTGCCAACACCGCACGCAACATCAATGGTGTGTCGCAATACATCATCGACAAGCACATTGAGCACTGCACCAAGGCAGATCCAGCTTACGGCGCAGGCGTAGCAGCCGCCCTGCAAGCTGTGCGCGCTGGCAAGCTGTAAATCAGCAAGCTGGCTCATCACAGACACAAGCCCTCTTTGCCTTGCGCAAGAGGGCTTTTGCAATACTGGGGCTCAGGGCTCAGGGCTCAGGGCTCAGGGCTCAGGGCTCAGGCCCCGCACAGCCTGCACACCGGCATCGTTGATCTGCGGGTCAGCACAAGACAACAAAAAACGCTCCTCGGAGCGTTTTTTGTATGCACATGAAGATGCCTGAACCTGCCTCAGTTCGCCAGCGCTCCATCATCGGCCACCACCTGCAAATGCAGGATGGTGAAGTACAACGTCACGTCACCTTGCTTGTCAATGAACGTACCCACAGCACGCTGCAAACGGCCTGCAATGCACAGGCATTCCGTCGCTTCTGGGCGGCTGCCCACAATGCGAGGCGTGGTCAGCAACGCCAAATCATTGGCCTGCCCAAACTCACGCACAGCCTGCAAGGCTTCGCTGTGCTGGGCAGGAATGGCATCGTTGGCCCAGCTCCATAAAAAGCTGCCTTCGCTGTCGCTGGTGGTGCCCACGAGGCATACCGTTGCCACCACCTGGTGCAAGGGTGCCTGCAGCACCAGCGTGGCTTTGTCCAGATCCCAGCGGTAGCTGGGCGCATCCTGCAAGCCAAACTGGCGCGGCCATTGCGCGTTATGGGCCATCATGGTTTCTACGGCCTCGCGGCTCCAGGCGGCCCAGTCGGAGGTTTGATTTGCTTCGCTCATTCCAAGTCCATTGTTCTGCAATAGCTGCCATTGTCGGTCACGGCAGGTGCTTGTCGCTATGCTGCGGATAGCCATCGCTCAGATGGCACCGATAAAACCAATATACGGAGACCAACACCATGACCGCTGCGCGCTACCCTTTTCCAGATATCAACACGCTGCCCGAAGACCTGCGCAGCCGTATTCTGGAGGTGCAAGACAAAGCAGGATTTATTCCCAACGTCTTCTTGGCTTTTGCACGCCGACCGGCAGAGTGGCGCGCATTTTTTGCCTACCACGACGCGCTGATGCTCAAAGAAGACGGCAACCTGACCAAGGGCGAGCGCGAGATGATCGTCACCACCACCAGCGCCGCCAACCAGTGCCTGTACTGTGTGGTGGCGCACGGAGCCATCTTGCGTATCTACGAGAAAAAACCTCTGCTGGCCGACCAGGTGGCGGTCAACTACCGCAAGGCAGACATCACGGCACGCCAGCGCGCCATGCTGGATTTTGCGATGAAGGTCAGCCAAGACAGCCACGCGCTGCAAGACACCGACTTTGCCGCCCTACATGCCCACGGCTTTGACGATGAAGACGCCTGGGACATCGCTGCCATTACGGCGTTCTTTGGCCTGTCCAACCGCATGGCCAGCTTTGCCGGCATGCAACCCAACCCTGAGTTTTACCTGATGGGCCGCGTGCCCAAAGCCAAGGCCTAAGCAAAAGTGAGCATCTAGCGCATACTGACTGCCAACTTCAGATACTTTTATATCTGAAAACTAAGATACAAGCGCGCTAAGTGCTTCTGGAAGTGAAGCAGCTTTCTCGCGCGCTGTATCAATCCATATCACCGTTGCGCCACCGGCTGCGCACAGTACTCCGGGCTCGCTCACACGCTCCATCGTTGTCCAAGTGTCAAACGTGGCTCGTGCTGGGTCACTCACATACATCTTGAGCAGCACGTTGTCTGGGTATTTAAGCTGCCGTTTGAAGTTGCAAAACGCATTCGCAATCACGGGCCCCTGACCGTTGGGCAGCAGCAAAAAGCCAATCTGGCTAAACCAGTCCACACGCGCGTGCTCCATATATTTGAAGTACATCGCATTGTTGACATGCCCCATGGCATCCATGTCCCCCCACTTCACAGCAAAGCTGGTTTCATAGACCAGCTTTTTGTGCTCCGGTATTTCCAGCTTCATTCCCTTTACTCCTGCTTGTTCGCCAGTAGGCTCATCTTGTTCAAGTGCGTCAGCCTAAGCCAGCGCGATTGCGTCTGTATGGCGTCACCTAGGTGTCACAGATGTGTCTAAAAAGTCGATATGGCCCGCAAATCACGCCCTACCACCCTCAAGTTTTTGGGCACAAGCGATCTTGACGCATAAAATCAGCCGCAAATTGTGGCCATCCGCACGAGCGTGCCATTTAGATTTTTATTATTCCCAAGAGAGACACCCCGATGACAAACGCAGAAATCTTGGCGCAGTACGGCCCGCGAGAGGCTATGGAATACGACGTAGTGATCGTCGGCGGCGGCCCTGGCGGCCTGGCAACTGCCATTCGCCTCAAGCAACTGGCAGCCGAGAAAGGCCAAGACGTTTCGGTGGTGGTTCTGGAAAAAGGCTCCGAGCCCGGCGCACACACGCTGTCCGGCGCCATCATGGATCCCAAGGCACTGACGGAGCTGATCCCTGACTGGAAAGAAAAGGGCGCGCCCCTGAACCAGCCCGTCACCGAAGATGCCATGGTGTTCTTCAGCGAAAAAGGCTCGCTGCGCACGCCTAACTTCCTGCTGCCCAAGTGTTTTCACAACGAAGGCAACTATGTGGTGCGTCTGGGCTTTGTCACCAAGTGGCTGGCCGACCAGGCAGAAGCACTGGGTGTAGAAATTTTCCCGGGCTTCGCTGCTGCAGAAGTCCTCTACAACGAAGATGGCTCCGTCAAAGGCATTGCCACCGGCAACATGGGCGTCGGCAAAGATGGCGAGCCCACGGGCGACTTCCAGCTGGGCATGGAGCTGCATGGCAAATACACCATCTTCTCCGAAGGCTCGCGCGGGCATTTGGGCAAGCAACTGATTGCCAAGTTCAATCTGGACGAAGGCAAAGACCCTCAGGCCTACGGTCTGGGCATCAAAGAACTGTGGGAAATCGACCCCGCACGCCACAAACCCGGCATGGTGCTGCACACCGGCGGCTGGCCCATGGACAGCAAGACCTACGGCGGCGGCTTTCTGTACCACCTGGAAGACAACCTGGTCACGCTGGGCTTTGTCACGGGGCTGGACTACGCCAACCCCTACCTGTCTCCGTTCGAGGAAATGCAGCGTTGGAAGACCCACCCCAATATCCGCTACTACCTGGAAGGCGACGAAGCCAAGGGCATCAAGCCCGCCAAGCGCATCTCATACGGCGCACGTGCCATCACTGCAGGCGGTATTTTGAGCCTACCCAAGCTGGTATTCCCCGGTGGAGCACTGGTGGGCTGTGACGCTGGCTTCTTGAACGCCTCGCGCATCAAGGGCAGCCACGCCGCTATCAAGACCGGCATGCTGGCTGCCGAAGCAGCGTACGACGCCATCGTCGCTGGTCGCCAGGGCGACGAGCTGGCAGCTTACGAAACCGCATTTGAAAACAGCTGGCTGTACGAAGAGCTGTGGAAGGCGCGCAACTTCAAGACCTGGTTCAAGAAGGGCCTGTCCACCGCAACCGTCATGAACGGCTTGGAGCAATTCCTGCTCAAAGGCTGCATTCCATGGACGCTACACCGCGACAAGCCTGACCACGCCTACCTCAAGCCTGCGGCCGAGTGCCAGCCTATCGTCTACCCCAAGCCCGATGGCAAGCTGACGTTTGACCGCCTCTCCAGCGTGTTCATCAGCAGCACCAACCATGGCGAAGACCAGCCTGCACACCTGACGCTCAAAGATGCCTCCGTGCCAGTGAACATCAACCTGGCCAAATATGCCGGGCCTGAAAGCCGCTACTGCCCAGCGGGCGTCTATGAGTTTGTGCCAGACGCAGACAAAGGCGGTGATGCCCAGCGCCTGCAGATCAACGCACAAAACTGTGTGCACTGCAAAACCTGTGACATCAAGGACCCCACCCAGAACATCGTTTGGGTGACGCCTGAAGGCGGTGGCGGCCCGAACTACTCAGGCATGTAACGCCACGCATGCTTCATGCAAAAAAGACCTGTTCTGCGGGTCTTTTTTTCCAATATCTGCTGCACAAAATCTGAGCAACTGCACCAATAAGGCTCATCACGCACAAAAACTGCGCCGTGTTGACAAACTGTCACAGCACACGTCTTTGCCCAGCAATGCCCAAGACCTGCTGCTATAGACTTGTTCGGCGCAAAGAGCAGACAACTGGCCTGTTCCTTGCATGCATAAATGCCTTCTAGGCTTCATAACAATGGTGGAGAAAACGCAATGAATTTCAAGTCTTGGGCACCTCTGGGTGCTGTCGCCCTGGCCATCGCTTCCATGACAGGTGCACACGCTGCAGACAAGTCTGTCGCGGTGACCGCCATCGTGGAGCACCCTGCACTGGATGCCGTACGTGACGGTGTACAGGCCGCCCTCAAAGCAGAAGGCTTTGAATCGGGCAAGAACCTGAAGTGGCAGTACCAAAGCGCCCAGGGCAATACCGGCACGGCCGCACAAATCGCCCGCAAATTTGTGGGTGACAAGCCCGACGCCATCGTTGCGATTGCCACCCCTTCGGCCCAGGCCGTCGTGGCCTCCACCAAGAGCGTGCCTGTCGTGTTTTCCGCTGTGACAGATCCTGTTGTTGCCAAGCTGGTTCCAAGCTGGGAAGCATCCAAAACCAACGTGACCGGTGTGTCGGACTTGCTGGCGCTGGACAAGCAGATGAACCTGGTCAAGCAAGTGGTGCCCGGTGCCAAGCGCATTGGCATGGTTTACAACCCCGGCGAGGCCAACTCTGTAGTAGTGGTTAAAGAGCTGCAAAAGCTGCTGCCTACATTGGGGATGACACTGGTTGAAGCTGCGGCACCCCGCTCGGTTGACGTCAGCAGCGCTGCCCGCAGCCTGATTGGCAAAGTGGATGTGATTTACACCTCTACTGACAACAACGTCGTGTCCGCCTATGAAGCACTGGTCAAAGTGGGCCAGGACGCCAAAATTCCATTGGTGGCTTCTGACACTGACTCCGTCAAGCGCGGTGCTGTCGCCGCATACGGCATCAACTACCGCGACTTGGGTGAACAGACTGGCCGCATGGTGGCCCGTATTCTCAAGGGCGAAGCACCGGGCACGATCAAGCCTGAGGTGAGCACCAAGATGGAGCTGTTTGTGAACCCGACTGCTGCCGAAAAGCAAGGCATCAAACTGTCTGACGCACTGGTCAAGAGCGCCGCGCAAGTGGTGCAATAAGCCCGCATAGCACCAAGGCAGGCGCCAACTTTCTGGCCCTGCCTTTTTTCATTGAAGTTTTTTCACTATGTCTCTGTTTTCACTGCTCGGCGCCGTTGAAATTGGCCTGATCTTTGCCCTGGTCGCGCTGGGTGTGTACATCTCTTTTCGATTGCTGCGTTTTCCCGATCTGACTGTAGATGGCAGCTTTCCCCTGGGTGGCGCCGTGTGTGCCGTCTTGATCTCTACAGGCACCAACCCCTGGGTGGCTACCCTGGCAGCCACCGCTGCAGGCGCTGCTGCCGGCATGGTGACCGGCTGGCTGAACGTCAAGCTCAAGATCATGGATTTGCTGGCCTCCATCTTGATGATGATTGCGCTGTACTCCGTGAACCTGCGCATCATGGGTGGCCCCAACATCCCCCTGATTAACGACCCCACCATCTTCAACATGCTGCAGCCCGAAGGTATGGACGACTACGTCTTCCGCCCTCTGCTCCTGCTGGTGATTGTGATTGCCGCCAAGCTGCTGCTGGACTGGTTCTTTGCCACAGAGCGGGGCTTGGCCATTCGCGCCACGGGCTCTAACGCCCGCATGGCTCGCGCCCAAGGCGTCAATACAGGTGGCATGATTTTGCTGGGCATGGCTGTCTCTAACGGTCTGGTGGGCTTGGCGGGTGCCATGTTTGTGCAGACCCAAGGTGGCTCGGACATCTCCATGGGCATTGGCACCATCGTGATTGGTCTGGCTGCAGTGATCGTGGGTGAGTCCATCTTGCCGTCGCGCAAAATCATCTGGGCCACGCTGGCTGTTGTCATTGGTGCCATCGTCTACCGCTTCTTTATTGCTGCTGCATTGAACAGCGATTTCATCGGCCTTAAAGCACAAGACCTGAACCTGGTCACCGCCGTGCTGGTGACCATTGCCCTGGTCATTCCACAGCTCAAGCGCAAGCTGAGCCGCAAGCCTTGATGCGCCCACAGAAGAAAGTTGTGAACCTATGTTGAGCGCACAAAACCTCGAACTCACCTTCAACCCCGGCACCCCGATTGAAACGCGCGCTCTGCGCGGTCTGTCGCTGGAAATTCCTGATGGGCAGTTTGTCACCGTCATTGGCTCCAACGGAGCGGGCAAGTCCACCTTCTTGAATGCGGTCTCTGGCGACCAAAGCGTGGATAAAGGCAGCATCCATATTGCCGATGAAGACATGACCCGACGCCCTGTCTGGGACCGTGCCCACCGTGTGGCCCGTGTTTTTCAAGACCCCATGGCCGGCACTTGCGAAGACCTGAGCATTGAAGAAAACATGGCACTGGCGCACTGCCGTGGCACCTCACGCGGCTTGTCCTTAGCTGTCAAGAACGAGCACCGTGCGCTGTACCGCGAGCGCTTGGCTACTTTGGGGCTGGGTCTGGAAAATCGCCTGACCGACCGCATTGGCCTGCTGTCTGGCGGCCAGCGTCAGGCCGTAAGCCTGTTGATGGCTGCACTGCAGCCTTCACGCATTTTGCTGCTCGACGAGCACACTGCCGCACTCGATCCCCGTACCGCAGACTTTGTGCTCCAGCTCACAGCCCGCATCGTCAATGAGAGCAAACTGACCACCATGATGGTCACGCACTCCATGCGCCAAGCGCTGGACGTGGGTGAGCGCACAGTCATGCTGCACCAGGGCCAGGTGGTGCTGGATGTCTCGGGCGAAGAGCGCTCCAAGATGGATGTCACCGATCTGCTGCACATGTTCGAAAAAGTGCGTGGCGAGAAACTGTCAGATGACGCACTGCTGCTCAGTTAACCACTCGCGAAGTTAGCCTCTCACTAGGCGTGCCACTCAGAAAATAGCTGCTCATGCTTGCTTGCCAAGTGTAGGCAGCTATTTTTGTTTTCATTGCGCACAGCCCTTCAGCCTGTGTCAGTCTGCTTCATCACGCAGAAAATGAAAACGCATCAAGGTTCTCTGGCGTGCCGCCGCGTGATCTACAACGGGCAATGGATAGTTTTGCCCAAGTTGTACGCCGCAAGCCTGTAGCTCCAGTGGTTTCATGCCCGCAGGAAAATGGATGTGCTTGTCAGGCACCTTCGCCAGCTCAGGCACGTAGCGGCGGATGAAGCTGCCATCTGGATCAAAGCGCTGGGACTGCGTGACCGGGTTGAAAATTCGAAACCATGGTTGTGCATCGCAGCCCGTAGAAGCGGCCCACTGCCAGCCACCGTTGTTGGCTGCCAAATCAAAGTCATTGAGGTGCTGGGCAAAGTGTGCTTCTCCCCTGCGCCAGTCCACCCCCAAGTCTTTGGTGAGAAAGCTGGCTACCACCATGCGCAAGCGGTTGTGCATGTAACCCGTCTGGTGCAACTGGCGCATGGCCGCGTCCACCAGCGGGTAACCTGTTTTTGCTTCACACCATGCCTGCCAAAGCTCAGGGGCATCGTCCCATTGCACACGGTCATAGGCTTGCCGAAATGATTGACTCACCACACGCGGGTGGTGCCACAGAATCATGAAATAAAAGTCACGCCAAGCCAGCTCTGACAGCCAAGTCTGCGCACCCTCATCACCCAGCCGAGCTTGCTGTTGCGCCAGCGCTGCCACCTGGCGAATGGAGACCGTACCAAAACGCAAATGCACAGACAGGTACGACACACCTTTGCGCCCCGGGTAGTCACGTGCTTCATGGTAGGCCGACATGCGCGCAACAAAGTCATGCAGTAGATGCTGAGCACCTTGCATACCGGTTGGTAAGCGCAGCGCATGCAAGTTGCTGGGGACAAAGCCCAAAGCTTCCAGGCTGGGTATCTGCTCCACACCAGGAGGTGGCGCCAGATGTTGCGCATACCGCTCAACGGGATAAGGTTTGAGCTGAAAATCATCCAATTTTTGCAACCATGCCCGCTTGTAAGGCGTGAACACGCTGTAGGGCTGGCCCTGCTGCGTCATCACCTCCTCTTGCTCCAGTAGCACTTGGTCTTTGTAAGCACTGAATGCAATACCTGCTGCGTGCAAAGCTTGCGCAGCACGCTCGTCCCGTGCAATGGCCTGAGGCTCATAGTCACGATTGGTCAGCACTTCTTGCACACCCAAAATTTGCGCAAGCTGCACGATGCAATCCACCGCAGGGCCATGGCGCACGATCAAGCCACTCCCGGGCGCACTGCTGCGTGCTGCCAGCTCCTTGAGCCCACTATCTAGCTCCAGCACGCTGGCATGGATGAAGTCCACACGCCGATCCTGCCTGCTGGGCAGAGCATCCAAAATATCGGTATCAAATACGAAAGCGCAATACACACGCTCAAAACGGCGCAGTGCGTGGTACAGCGCAGCGTGGTCATCACAACGCAAATCGCGCCGCAGCCACACCAGAGCACTAGAGGTCATGGTTGGTTTTTCGTCAGTGATTATTTGCTGGCTGGTGAATGCTTCAGCCCTCGGCAACAACGGCAGTCATATGCCCCAGGGATTGAAGCACAGCTTGAATGCACCGCCATGTTCATGGCGTTTGAGCACCCCATTTAGACTGGATCACCGCCAGTACCGACCCATTGAAAGCACCCTCGTCCACCAAAGACAATGCGGGGCAAACCCCGCATTGTTATTTGAATGTTTCGCCACAGATGGGCAAGAATTGACAGCCATAGCTTGTCTTCAACTGCTGCTAAAAGTGGCCCTGCACAATGCAGCGCTAGAACATGCCACCTTGCGCAGTCGCTACTGCAAAGATCAGCTGGCTTTCCAGAATATGTAATCAGCCTGGTACGGCACGATTTGCTTGGCTCCCAAGTTGCCAGCACTGCATGCCATGGCTGGCGCAATACCTCCGCGTGTATTGACTCGCTGGATATAGGTCACGCCCTGCATCGCTCCCATGCCTGTGGCAGGGTTGGCCTTGACCAACTGCAGCGGAATATCCCCCATGCCTGCAGGTGCTACCGCAACCTGGGTGGCGGTGACTTTAGAGCCATCGTTGTTTTCCCATGTGGCAGGAGGGCCCCAATACCGGCCAATCACGGCACCACTGCGTGTCTGCAACTTAGCATCAGGTCCCACAAACACCCACTCATGCGCTCCAGCCATATCTTTCTTGGCGCGGCATTCGTAAGTAATTTGCCCCACACCTACCGTCTCCATCGCCACCTTGTGACCCGCCGGGACTTGCACGGCAGCAGGCAGATTTGCCTGGGAGTACATGGAGTGGCCACCCATGTTCGAACACGCTGACAACCCCACAGCCAAAGCAGAGAGCGCAGACACACGAAGAATCAAGGGATATTTCATGAAGGTCTCCTTTAAAAAGCCGAAAAGACAGAACTCACAAGATGAGCAGTGCTGGAGTGACAACACGGCACTCACGTTAGGTGCCAAGCTACAAAGAATTTGTAAGCAGAGGCCGCGCCGTGCCATGTAATGAATCCCTGTGAGTCCGCAGCGGTGTCAGATCATCCACCGGCACTGACACTTTGAATACGCAGTAGGAGGACAACTGGATGCAATTATTTTTTGCATACCTCACAACTACGTCATGCATCTGAACGCTGAAAAGCTGCGTACATGGAGATAGGCCAACCATGCAAGACAAAACCATGTGGCTTGGCGGCAATCCAACAACTCCTCCAACCAAGAACGCTTCTCATCACAATGGCATGTATGAGCCTCCCCACACCAGATCACACGCTGATAGCACTTCTGGACCGCGTTGCGGCCCAAGATGAAGCGGCACTCAAGCACTTGTACGATCAAACTGCTTCACGGCTGTATGGTCTGGCACTGCGCATTCTTGGCAACCGCGAGTGGGCCGAGGATGTGCTGCAGGAAAGCTTTCTGGGGATATGGCGCAATGCAGGTGATTACCGCAGCTCCCTGAGCCCCCCGCTTGCATGGATGGGGTTGCTGGTCCGCAGCCGATCTCTGGATTTTTTGCGCCGCCGCCGTGCCGAACACCTGCATACGAATCTTCCACTCGACGACACCGACTCGCTGCCTGATCACGCCGATGCCAGTGGGCCCATGCAACTGGTAGAAGCCAGCGAACAGGTTGCAGCGCTTCACCAGTGCATGCAACGCCTGGAACAAGAACAACGCCAAGTCGTCAGCCTGGCGTACCTGCGTGATTTGAGCCACAGCGAGTTGGCTATGCAGCTCAAGCTTCCGCTGGGCACGGTCAAATCGTGGATACGTCGCAGCCTAGAGCAGCTGCGCAAATGCATGAGTCGCCATGTTTGAGCCGCACGAGGTACAACCATGAACTTAACGAACAACCCCGAGCTACTGGACCGCCTTGCCTCTGCCTATGCACTGGGCACACTGCGCGCCGGAGCTCGCCATCGCTTTGAGCACTTGGCTCGTGAGCACGCGCAAGTGCGCGTCGCTGCCCTGCTGTGGCAAGGCCGCTGGTCTGCATTGTCAGAAATGCAAGCACCTGTGCAGCCTGATGGCAGCGTCTGGATTCGCATTAGCAACCTGCTTCAAGCTGAAAAATCCGTGGCACTTCAAGCCCAACCACGCACAGCCAGCAGAAAAAATCCAGCGGCACACGCACTGGCCTGGTGGCGCAACGCTGCACTGGCAGGGAGCTTGGCTACTGTGGCAGCCACAGCAGTAGGGTTGTGGGCACACCAAGCACTCAAACACACCGCACAACAGCAATTGTCCAGCCTGCAAACACAGCTGCAAACTACACAAGCCGCATTAGAGGCCGCGCCACAGATTCAGTACGTGGCAGTGCTGGCAGACGCAAAAGCCGGGCCATCCATGCTCGTCACTTTCGACGCCAACCACAGCCAGTTAGTACTCCAGCGCGTGGGGACAGTGCAAGAAGCTGCGAACCAATCACTTCAGCTATGGGCTTTGCCGCAAAAGGGAGCACCACGATCACTGGGAGTGCTAGGCCGCGGGAAAGTCGAACAACTCACCGCCCACGAAGCTGAAGTACAAGCCGTACCCACACTGGCCGTCAGCCTAGAGCCCAAGGGCGGGGTGCCCAGTGAAACTGGCCCTACTGGGCCTGTGCTGTTTACTGGAGCACTCATTCGCCGCCAACTGTGAGCAGCAGGAAACAACGCAGTTCAAGCCATTTATGACTTGGTATTGTTTTACTCCTTTGCTCAATCACTTTGACTGGCTAACATCGACGTTATGTAGATGGCAGAAGTCTTGAGGCGCTGCAAGCAGCCCCAGATCCAGTACTTTATGAACCTCGGTTTGCATTGCCACCAATGCCGAGGTAGTTTCAACCCAATGAAGGGCTGTCCAAACAATAAACATTGCCCGGCCATGTGATGCATAGGCTAATCGCTCTCTGACTTCAAGCACGCATCTGTCTAAGTCACTCCAGAACAACCTTGGCACTTACGCCCATGTATTTTTTGCGCAAGTTTTTTTCAGTTTATCTTGTTCTACTGTCTGGGTTGATCTTGTCTGCACCTGCTTGTGCGCAAGACATCGCAACGGATGAGCGCTCTCAAGGCGTCGCACAGGCTGTCTTTGGCATCGTCAGCTACACACGCTGGCCTGCCGATCCTTCCAGCATCCGGCTTTGCGTAGTGGGCCCCACAGAATACGCGGACGAAGTCCTCAAAGGTGCCCAACTTGCTGGTGACCGCAAAGTCGTGGTTCGGCGAATGAGGCTGGATGATCCTGATCTTGCGACTAGCTGCGATGGCATTTATGTAGGCGCAATACCTGACGGAGCCTGGAAACAACTGGCAAGCCGCTTTACAGGGCAACCCGTGTTATCGATCAGTGAGCAGCCAGAACCCTGCTCCATTGGCGGCATGTTCTGTCTTAGCGTCCGTCCTGGCAATGTGTCCTTTGAAGTGAATCTCGACTCTGTGGCCCGAAGCGGCGTACGCGTGAATCCCCGGGTACTACAACTGGCGCGACGCAAAGGCAAGCCATGAGTGTTGAGCTTGATAAAGCGAACGCCCCAACCTTGGGGGGAGTTGTCCGCCGTGCACACCGACGCATGGCCTGGGCATCCGTTGCAATGGCTGGCTGCCTGGTGCTGTTAGCGGGGGTTGTGGCATTGCGGATGTACATCGACAACAACCTGCGTCTCGTTGCACGTTCGCTGGCCTACACCGTTGAAGCCGCCGTCGTGTTTAACGACCCAGACGAAACCCATCAAACACTCAACAGCATGCTGGAAGGTGAAGGCATTGCTTTCGCACGTGTGCTCGATGCCAAAGGCCAAGTGCTCGCCCAATGGACGCATAAAGATCAAGGTCTCACCAGCGAGCTGGGTGAATGGCTTGGCCGACAAATATTGACAACCCCTACGGTCAGTGAAATCCACCACGATCAACATGTCGTGGGCCAGGTCGAGCTCAGTGGCGATGGTCGGGGTCTGCTCGGATTTTTGCTTTCAGCCATTGCAGCACTGCTGGTGTGCATGGCAGTAAGTGGTGCCATGGGAACATGGTTGTCTCGCCGAATGCTGCGTGAAATAGTTACGCCTTTGCATTCGCTGGCAGAAGTGGCCAAAGCCGCACGCTACGAACGCGATCTGGCGTTGCGCGTGCAACCTGCGCGTATTCTTGAGCTGCGAGAACTTGGCAACGACTTCAACACGCTACTGGATGAATTGCAGGATCGGCAAACTCAGCTTCAGCATAAGAACACGGCACTGGCACATGAAGCAAGCCATGACAGCCTGACAGGTCTGCCGAACCGAGCACATTTCGAGCACCGGCTACAAACTGCGCTGGCCCAAGGTCAGCATGAAGATTGCACTTTTGCCGTCTTGTTCCTAGATAACGACCACTTCAAGCAAGTCAATGACACCTATGGACACGAGGCAGGCGATGCATTGCTGATTGAGGTAGCGCATCGAATACGCTCTCAGCTGCGTGCATCTGATGTTGTCGCAAGGCTTGGAGGTGATGAATTTGCCGTACTACTGACTCCCATTCTGGGCAGTGATGAAGCCACACAAATCGCTGACGATATTCTCAAAGCCATGCAACCCCCACTTGCACTTCAAAGCAGTGGATACCTACAACCCTCGGTGAGTATCGGCATAGCCGTCTATCCAGTACACGGGCAAGATATGTCAACGCTATTGCGCTCCGCTGATACCGCTATGTACCGCGCCAAAGCACAGCGACGTGGATCACAGCATTTGGCTGTCGGCAGTACAACGTAAAAAGGAAACCAAGATGAAGAAACTACTGCAGGCATTCGTTCGCAGCACTCCTTTAGTGATAGCTCTTACTTTGAGCGCGTGCCAGTCTCCGCCCGCAGCAACGGGACTGTCATCTCAGCAAGTCAATGTTTTACGTGAATACGGTTTTGAGCAAACTGACGAAGGCTGGGAGCTTCAAATGCCTGGCAAGTTGCTGTTCGACTTCAATGTCGACAAGCTGTCAGGCGAGCAGAAAGCCAATGTGGAAAAAATGGCCCGCTCGCTCCATAGCGTAGGCATCAACCACCTTCGCATAGAAGGTCATACCGACGATGTGGGAGCCGATGCATACAACGAGCAGCTGTCCCTGCGCCGCGCCCAGGCAGTAGCGCAGGTGTTGGTCAATGTTGGCATCCCCCAAACCAACATTTCGGTGCAAGGCTATGGCAATAGCAAGCCACTTCCTGCGAGCAACGCCAGCGCAGTGCGCAAAGAGAATCGGAGAGTTGCCGTCATCGTCCCTGTTCAATAAGAACTCTCTGGTTGAAAAGACAAACCAAAGTTCATTTTTCCTCGATGGCCAAGCACCCAGAGATGATGCAGATGGTCATTCGAGGTATTGAATCAAAAAAGCACCATAGCCTTAACGGCTACAGCGCTTTTTTATTTTGAGATTCAAGCACACAGAAAAAGCAACTCCCTCGCAGTGAGCACTGCGCAGATCTTGCTGTGCACAATCCCCCATGTAACGCATCAATAAGCTGTGACGTAGTAAAAAATCACGCTCTCAGCGCTCGCCACTCCTCTGCGCAGCGTGTTAGCAAGTGCCTTTAGTACAGGCCGTACTTATTCAGAAAATACAGTGCCGCCAGAATGCCGATGATGGCGAGAATGGTCATTGTCCGGTTCATGTTACGCCCCCTTCTGAAAGTACCAATCCATCCTAGCACTTGGTACTTGGTGGCTACCACCCCAAACAGCAGAGGGTACTGCCCACTGACTCCAGAATCTCATACTCCCTTACGCAAACGCAGGATGAACTGGCTGAAGAATCAGTTGTACCTTTGCCCACTTGGCTTGGTGCCTGATCTTTAAGGAGTATTCCATGAGACTTTTAGCTTCCATCACCTTAGTGGCTGCCATAGGATTGACAGCCTGCAGCACTGCACCCGCCAGCAAACCGTCTATGGCTCAGGCTTCGCCAGCCACAGTCATGAACGGCAAGCTCGTTGGGCCCAACCAGATGACGCTCTATGTCTTTGACCGCGATATGGCCGGCAGCGGTAAAAGCGTATGCAATGGCGGATGTGCTACCAACTGGCCACCACTAATGGCTCCTGCAGGAGCCGCACCGATTGGCAACTGGAGCGTAATCACGCGAGACGACGGCAGCAAACAATGGGCCTACCAAGGCAAGCCCCTTTACTACTGGGTCAAAGACAGCAAACCCGGTGACACCACTGGCGATGGTGTCGGCAACGTCTGGCGAATCGCCAAGCCGTAATCGCGGTCAATGATGGTAGATCTCTACGCCGTGGGCGCCGTGCTGACGTCGCAAGTCTGCCATCAGCACGAAGCGCTACAGCCACTCGGCTACCCAAACGCTGCAAAACTTCGTTGCTTAGGTTGACAAAGAATCTGCACAACGGTCAAAAGAAAAGCCGCTTAAAAGCGGCTGAACAACTAAAATCAAAGCAAGAAAAAGCCCAGTGTATTGCTACACGGGGCTGTAATCTTTGGTGGGCCCTGCGAGATTCGAACTCGCGACCAACGGATTAAAAGCGGCGTGAGCATCTATAGCGCAATGCACTCTATAGGCAAAAGCATGCGCGCCACGTGCAAAAAGTGCATCAAATGCACGCCCTATGTCAAAAATCCCCGCACATTTTTCCCCGGTCAACTTCAGCACGCCGTGGCGAGAAGATCTGCTGGCTTCTCGATGACTGGTGCGCTCACCACTTTATTGCGGCCCGTTCTTTTGGCCAGATATAGCAAGGCATCAGCTTGATCGATCGCGGACTGCAGTTGTTGCGCCGATTCAAGCACCACCACGCCAAAACTGGCAGTCAGCTTTTGGCGCATCGCGGGGCCACCCTCTGCAAACTGCTCCCGCATGCGATCTGCCACCACACAGGCAGAGTGCAGGCTGTCGCAATTGAGCAGCACAACGAACTCCTCACCGCCCAACCTCACCACAAGGTCAGTGTGACGTGTATTGCTCACCAGCACCTTGGCCACAGATCGCAGCACCTCATCACCCGCAGCATGTCCCAAGGTGTCATTGATCTGCTTGAAGTGATCCACATCGCAAATCAGCAAGGCCCACAAACCGTGCCTGGAGCGCTGAATGCGCGCCGGAGCCTGTTCAAAAAAAGCACGCCGATTCAAAAGAAGGGTCAGCGGATCAAGATCACGCTCTTTCTTCACCGTGAGCAAAACCTCCCTGAAGGTCACAACCAGCAAGACACCGATGAACCAAAGACTCAACAGCAAATTGGCCGCCAACATCAGCAGCCACAGTGGCGACTGCGTAAGCTCCACCGATGGTCCCCGTTCAATAGCTATCGCGATGACCAGTGGCCGAATAAACGAATAGGCCACAAAGCACAAGAACGATCCACGCAAGATACGTTCAAACACGTCTGCAGACTGCCGGTTTCTAAACACAGCCACCACGCCCAACATCAGCAGCAACGCCATTGCAATGTTGAGTATCAGCATTCTTGCGTGGAGATCGTCAACCACCTGAGAAAAGTAATACAACCCAGCCAAAGTCACCAGGCTGATCAGCAGCGCAATTTTGGGGTGCGCGCTGCCACCAGATCTCTGTGCCATGCCCTGTGCAATGGCCCATAAGCCAAGCAAGTAAAAGCACCCTAGCACCACAGAAGTCTGAGCCAACTGCTGGTTGGTTTGCATGCTTTGCACCGCAATGGGAAACGCGGGCAATATGTACGCGGCAGCCAGCCAGAGCAAATACTTGTGAGTTCTCAATACAGCCCAGCAACCTACCAAAGCAGCGCCCAATAAGACACCGCAAAGAGGTACGACAAGAGCGAAATACTGATTGGCTTGCAATGAGGCTCCGGGGTGAGAAAAAGATAGTCTGTGCGAAGTGCACTGCAGCCTGCTTACTGCAAATTGGCTCAATATTTAAGCAAGTTTATTATGAACAAACCCCCTGCCAGTTTGCACCTGCAGGGGGTATTTGTATTGAGCGCTGGTCGTTTTAGAACGGTACGCGCAGGCCCAGTCGCAAGCTGCCAACGTAGGCATTGCTCTGGTCAATGTTGGTGGTGTATTCCACCCCCAGCTCTACGCCGCTACGCAGCAGCAGGCGGCCACCCAGGCCCGTACCACCCCACCACATTGGCCGCGACGGCAATCCCCTGCCACCGGGCACCTTCCGGGCAATGTTTGTGTGATGGGCTGGTAGTTGATTCAATAGCTATCGGTACTTACTGGATAAGCGTTAGATGGCTATTTCATTCAAATTTTTTATAAAAAGCCCCTGGCAGTTTGCACCAACAGGGGTTTCGTTTGTTGAGCGTAGCAAACCTGATTGATAGGCCCTGCGCAGCTTTGCCTTGGTTGGATTGCTACGCGCCATGCAGTAATTGCGCCACAGCAATACAACTTGCAGCGTAAGCCACGCCCTTCAACACATATGCCTGCGCCCAGATATATATCTACGTCTACCTTCATAGCGCATAGTTGTAAAAAGCACCGCTCAAAAATTATAAAAAAACTGAAAAATACCTGAAATCAGTTATTTCCAATGTGAGTTTTTGTTAATAACATCAAGACAAATGCCACTGGTTAATTGGGGATGGCCAGTGCTTGCCACTCGCAGTTTTTCACTTTCCCTTTGCTCTGAACTTATATGGTTCCATCCCTTGGCCTGCTGCTGAACGCCGCATTGCGCATCATTGACTGCAGCGAGGTTGCGATTGACCGCCTGTGTGTGGACCAGGACGTGAGCGCCGTGCGCATTGTCGATATCGCACTGTTGCCGCAGTGGCAAGGCCGAGGAATCGGTAGCCGGCTGCTTGCACCTGGCCGACAACCAGGGCTTAGCCTGCAACCTGAGCGTCGAGCAGGGCAGCCGGGCCCGGCGGCTGTATCAGCGCCTGAGCTTTCAGGCCTGTGGCGATGCCCGGCTGTATACCCCGATGCAGCGGCCGGCAGGCACGCTCGACCAGTCGCTGAAGGACGCCCCCAACCCATGAGATGCGAACACCCGGGCCACAAGCCAGCGGACCCCTGACGCAGCCTGGCTCATCACTCGCGACATGACATTCAAGCGCAGGCGCAACTGGCGTCGGCCTTTTGGTTCCATCGGTACGCAGCCCTGCAACGGAGCAGGACACGCCCACAACAGTAGCCGTATGGCAGGAAGCCTCCATGAGAACACTGTTCACCCCCTCCGGCAGTTGGCTGACAACAAGACTGGTCTCGCTGTTCCTGCTGCTCTGTGCGATGACCGTGGCCAGCCAGGCAATGGCCGCACGCCCGGTCATCGTGTCTCCGGCCACGGGCACCACCCTGACCCCGGTGGCCGTGAACCAGTTCATGAGTGTCACCATCACCGCCACAGGAGGCGAACTGCCTCTGGACGGCTGGTACGAATGCGACATCGACCACCCGAGCTATGACGGTACGCAGATCTGCCTGCCGCCGGGCCTGACCCTCAACCCTTCGCCCAACAGCGCCACCACGACCCTGTCCGGCTCACCGACCACGGCCGGCACCTACACCTTTGCCGTTTCGCTCAATGACGGCCTGAACCAGGCCGGTGTCGCCACCTACGTCCTGGTGGTGGGTGCCAGCAGCACGCCAACCCTGACCTCGGCAGCGCCCAACTCCGGCAGCACGGCCGGCGCCACCTCGGTGGTACTCACCGGCACCAACCTGACCGGCGCCACTGCGGTCAGTTTCGGCGGCACGGCGGTTTCCAGCTTCATCGTCAACAACGCCAGCACCATCACCGCCACCACCCCGTCCCATGACGTACATCACACGCTGGTAACCGAGCGTATTGCCAACATCACGCCACATACA